>Ga0172379_10005628_pt1 | contig 17407 bp, 8 predicted proteins | sample GrowelOW334metaG_FD_119756 | JGI IMG/M metagenome (GOLD analysis project Ga0172379, IMG submission 119756) | Groundwater microbial communities from an aquifer near a municipal landfill in Southern Ontario, Canada - Groundwater well OW334 metaG | ecosystem: Environmental > Aquatic > Deep... | reverse complement strand
TCAAGAGGTGTCAATACCATCTGGAATGGGTCACTCTGAATTCCATCGTCAAGTTGTCCGCAATTATATTGAGTAACACTAATAGGTTTATCGGCTGAAAAAACGAAAGGTTTGGGAGAACCTTCTCCGGCTCTCATTCTAAACCAGCCTTCGCCTTCGAGACCGCCTGCATAATTGATAGTACCTAAGAAATTGCCGTCGCGATTAACGTTCGTGTTATTTTCTTTTGCAAAAATCTTTATCATTGAGTTTTTCAATCTACCGGCTATCGGGGTGTAATGATATTCTTTTCCCCATGTATTAGTCGGTAATTCCATTTCAACAATATAATCCCAGCAACAGATATTTGTGGGTATGTATGCCGCATAAGAACCTGAAATAACAGCAACGGGCTTAGTTGCACGCCATTTGCTTCCCGATAAATCTGCTAAGTTACCGAAACTGCCTAACATGAAAACATCACCTTTGTACAGGGTTACCGACTTTGTTTCACCCGGTTTCATGCCTCCGGCAGTTGTAGTATAGTTTGTTCCGCCTAATGTAAAGCGGACAACTGTTCTGTCAAAAGCGGCAACACACGCTGTATATGAAGGTAAATATTGACCGAACGAAACTCCGTTATCTGCTATATCCGCCCATGATGCTACTATATATTCTTTTCCTAATGATGAAACAGGTAAGGCAAGATAGCTGTCGCTGGTAGCAGTAAAGCGGGTAACACCGTAAACAATTATAGGGTCATCAGCAAAAATATGAAGACCAAAACCCGGGTACACCTGCTCAGGTTCGGCAGGTTGTAAATCAGTTTTTCTATATGGCTGACCGAGTGAAGGGTCTATTGTAAATTCTATAATGTCATTTGGTATAGTGGGTCTCTGATTATAGTATCCTTTACCGGGGATTTCAAGAGTTACTACGGTCTTAACAGCAGAAGACACATAAACCTTTAGGGTTGAGATTACAGCATTTGCAGATTCAAAGCAGGGCAAAAATGTAACCCAAAACTCTTTTCCTGCATTTGTTAAACTGAGCAATTCAGGAATTTTTTCTTTAAACTTATTCAAAGTGAAATCTTTAGATTGCTTCTTCCACTGGGCATTAGAAGGAATGACTATTACAAAAGATGCCAGAAATATCGAGATAATAAATAATGATTTTCTCATTTCAATCTCAAATATATTTTAGAAGTAACCTTTTCTGCTTTGACATTTCAATCTCAAATATATTTTAGAAGTATTCTTTTCTGCTTTGAGTTTGTCTTATGATATAAAACGTAAATTAAACTATTTTTTTTACTTTTTCTCTACCGGTACATTATCTTCGTACTCCTTTGTGCGTAATTTTGGTAAACGTTCAAGGGCATCGCTCTTGCAACCTCTGTCTGTTGTGCCGATTCTAACTTCCCATGAACCGTCCTGCCTCGGTGTCCATACAAACTGCTCATAACGTACCTTGTAATCATACCTGATGCTTGTCAGTGCAGGATTCGCAACAACAAAGGACTGACACCTTTTCGTAAAAGTAATAACCTTCGGGTCGGTAAGGTCGGAAAGCTCAATTTCATATCCGCCTTCGATAGACTTATAGTAAATATATGTTTGTGCTATATTAACAGAAACATCGTATTGGATTCTTACGGTTTCACCGGTATAAATAGTATCACGGTCTCCGATATAATCTAAACTAATTACACGTGTAGTTTTTATAGTTGTATCCTTCGAGGTTACCGGACTTGAGTTATTTGTCGGAAGACTGATTATATAAGTAGCATCAATCGGCTCTATTTTAGCCTGATTCGCATGAGTGGCGAGTTCCATCATAAACTCTGTCATACTTTTGTTCTGCTGTATCACTTTGATATATGTATTTTCCGGCTGAACTTTGTCATAGGACATGATATACGGTTCGCAGGTTATCACCTTGCGCTCGCCGAGTTCATTCCAGATTATCGGCACAAAACTTTTTTCTTCATTGGACTGAGCATTTACAGTATTGAACTGCAATGCAATTAATAATAAGAAAATAATTGTTTGAAGGGTTTTCATTTTTTTCTCCGTTGTTTATTTACTTTTTATTGCCGGGTCATTGGGCAAGTTTATGTTTCTTAACAATTTTATTTGTTCATTTTTCGCTTCATTTGCTTTGTATAGAGAATTGAAGCACTGAGACCGGATTCGATAGAAAGTTTTATTGCTGAATTGGTCATTCCATGGTTCAACACTTAGATTTGACAATCCTGATTTCAATAATTGGGATTGAATTTGAACAGCCTCATTCTCCGTTTTGAAACTACTGTAAACAATGTAATGACAGGCGTAATTTTTCAGTTCACTTTGGTCATACTTCTTTTCGGCAACAATTTTATTATTTTTCGGTTCGGGAACTCTGACAGTATCCCTGATATATTCAATCTGTTTGTGGAAATCAATCTGATATTTTATAGCAAGATTGGCAGAAATTATTGAAGTTTTCCAATTGATACCCGACACTAAATCGTTTAAAGCTAAACCATAGTTTATTTCAGGTGAAACGGAAAGTTTATCAGTAATTTTAAATTCATATCCTATGCCTGCATTGATTCCCAGATACATATTAGTCGATGATTCCAATTTCCCGCTAAGGTCATTTCTTGAAGTAGCACCGTCAATAAAAGTGATTCCTTTTGCAACTCCTTCGTCTGTTATTTTTTCATACTGAGTATAATTCGAATTTGTTTTAAATCCAATGTCCCCTCCGATAGTCCCAAAAAAATTAACTGAGCTGAACGGTTTGATAATAGCCTGAGGTGTAAAAGAAAAAAATGAAAAATCTGTCGAAAGATAATGATACGAAGATACTGCAAGACGCTGTCCTTCGTACTGGCTGTAACCGATGAATTCTGTAACTTCCATCTTGTCGTTGAAAGTCAGGTAATTAATTTTCAACCGAAAATCGAGCATATTAAAAATGGGAATTTCCAGCAAACCGCCAAAAGTAAATCCTGTACCGTTTCCGCCATTATATTCTAAACAGCAGTTTGGCACATTAGGTAAATTCATAAATTTTGCATTATGAAAATTATACAAATACCCGAAATTCAGCCCGGTTTTAAAGCTGAAAGCAATATTTTTGGAATCATTATTTGAATTATTTTCATCTATTGCATATAGCTGAAAAAAAGACAAAACAAATATTAAGATATAGATTATTTTTTTCATATATTTTTATTTCCCTATTATCACACTTTTTGAATCAATATCTCTTAAGTTGCTCACACATACGCGATACAAACCGAAGGGTATGTTTTTAGATAAAACGATTCGTCTGGTATTTGTACCGTTTTTAAGATTTATTCTTGATGATTGAATTAATTGTCCCAGAGTATTGAAAATCGTTACATCAGCGCTTTCTAAACCGTTACTTTGAATTATAAGTTCCATTTCATCTGTAATTAGATCAGGAAGTATTTGTACCAATGCAATGTTGCGTTTAAATCTCAACAATCTAGTTCCGCCTGCTTCGCTAATACCAATCAGTTCAAATTTTCCTTCGAGTGCGTTAGTTGTTATACCTATAGTACCGTATTTTCCCCAGCTAATATTTTTCAGAATAATCGGAGAAAATAAAGTATCACCTAATAAAATCGTACCGTCAACATATACAAGGTCTTCCTGATTTATATCAATTCGGTCCGCGACGGTGATAAGCCTCCATTCGGCGCTGTCTCTGTAAGGTCTGTCTTTTGGTAAAAACAGAGAATTTTCAATTATCATAGTCAGATACAAAGAATCAGGGATACAGGCGTTCAATAATTCAGGACTGAAAGAAATACGTTTAATGGGTAAACTAAAATAATTATCAAACTGTTCACCCGGGTTTTCTGCAACATCTTCAGGTTTAATTGTTATTGCAGGAGAAAACCTCGCTATTTCTACTGTACTTGTATCCAAACATCCCGACTGATTATTTACAATTAAACTATAAAAGCCCGTTTCATTCGTAACAATTTGATTAGCAGTTATTCCTGTACTGACACCGTCTTTCAGCCAATTATAACCGTTGTAATTAGTCTGACAGATTAAAGTAATAAATGCACTGTTGCAGGTATAAAATTTATTGTTTTCTATAAAAGCATCAGGGGAAGTAATAACAGGCTTCCCGGGTATCGGGTTTACAGTTACTGTTACATCATCTTCGGTCAAACTGTCCTGAGAATCAGTAACCCTTAATCTGTATATTGTAGTTTGAATCGGTTTTGCAAAAGGATTTGGAACTTTATTGTCACTCAGCCCATTACTTGGATTCCATTGGTAAGAATAAGGGGGCATTCCTCCGGAAGCCGCATTTACATTCCCTATTTGAACGGAATCTCCCTCGCAAATTGATTTGTCTGCTCCGGCATTTACAACCAACTGAGGAACAGTCAATGAGACAATAACAGAAATAGTGTCAGCAGATTTGCATCCTGCCAATGTGATAGTCTGTTCGAGAAACACTTTTCCTGTTCCGAGTGTATCCCAGCTTACCTGCAAAGTATTACCTGTTGCCGAGCCTATAACTGTTCCCAGTTCAACTGACCATTTATTGCTTGTTCCGTTTGGAGTGTTTGCGGAATAAATAGTTACTGTTCCGATTTTAAGGCTTGTACTGCCTGTTATTTGTGGATTCGGAAGAGCATTCACCACAACTGTAATGCTGTCAACTGCAACTGAATCTCTTGAATCGGTAACAGTAAGTTTGAAGTTTGTTGTTATGCCTGGATTAGCAATCGGGTCAGGTATAGTATCGTTACTCAATCCTGCTGAAGGAGTCCATTTATACCTGTAAGGCGGTGTGCCGCCTGAAGCCGGATTTGTCGATCCGATTGATGTAGAACCGCCTTCGCAAATCGATTTATCCACTCCTGCATTTACCGATAATCCGGGAATTTGCTCAGCTATAACAACTAGTATTGTATCATTCGCAAAACATCCCGTTGCATCTATTTTTTGTTTGAGTATAACTTTTCCGTTACCTGCAATGTCCCACCTCACTTCAAAACTATTTGAAGTTGAGTCACCGATAGCTGTACCGTTCAAAACATCCCAACGATTTGAAGTACCTGCCGGAGTAACTGCAGTATATATTTCATTTGCATCCAATTTAGGATTGGAATTTCCGATAATTTGCGGTGTAGGTTTAGCATTTACGGTAACAAAAACACTGTCTTTTTTAACACTATCCCTTGAATCACGAACCATCAATATGTAATTAGTAGCATTCGCCGGAATTGCCATTGGGTTCGGGATAGTATCGTTGCTCAATCCAAGGGAAGGAGTCCATTTCAACCGATAGGGTGAAACTCCGCCGTTAGCAGCATTTGCATTTCCGATTGGTACTCCTTCACCAGTGCAGACTGCCTTATCTGAACCTGCATTTATTGTTAGAGGAGGAATTGTCTGGGTTATACCTATGCTGAGGGTATCCCTGCCTATGCATCCCGATTGTGTTGATTGTATCAGAAAAACTTTCCCTGTACCCGTCTGTTCCCATTTTACTTTAAAAATTAAATCAGTTGTAGAACCTATGATGTTTCCGTTGCTGTTTACACTCCAATTATTGTTTGTTCCTCCTGGCGTTTCGGCAATATAGATTACTTCTGAATTAAGTAAAACCATATCATTTCCGACAATTTGTGTAATCGGAAGCGGATGAACATAAATACCTATACTGTAAGAAGCTGTGCATCCGGTGCCGGTTGTCTGAATGAGCGTAACTGTTCCGCTTACGGAACTATTCCAGCTTACGGTTAATGAATCTAAGTTATCCGCTCCAACGATTGTACCGCCTACAACCGACCATTTATAAATAAGACCGTCTGAACTATTACAATTGTAAACTAAAGTTGAGCCTACGCATGGGTCGGCATTTCCAGTTATTGTTGGAGTAGGCATGGGATTGATGGTAATAAATATTATTACTGAATCCGAACAGTTCGTTGTTGTATTAGTTTGAACAAGAGTAACAGTACCGGAGCTTCCTGTTCCCCATGTAACATTAACGCTTGCACCGTCATCGGCACCGTTTATATTACCGCCGCTTATTTCCCACTTATTGGAAGTATTAGGAACATTTAGACTGTCCTGATAAGTGTACTGGCTTCCCGCACACACATCGATGGGTGCAGTTTTCATAAGAGGTGTGGGCAAAGGATAAATTGTAATAACGCTGGAAGAAGAATCAATACAACCATTAGAATTTGTCCAAATTACTGAGACAGTTCCTGATGATTGAGCTCCCCAACTAATATTCGCTGAAGTTTCGGTTGCACTTCCGGTTATTGAACCGTTTATTGCTTTCCACAGAATTGTTGTTCCTCCGGGTGGTGTTGGGCAACTATACGCTTGTGAATGGTTAATACAAACCGTTGATACTGGACTCGTTATTGAAGGTGTGGGCAAAGGATTTATGTTTACAGTAATAAATGATGAATCTCTGCAGGACGTAATTGAATTTATTTTCACTAATGTCAGGGTTCCCGAACTTCCTCCGTTCCATTGAACAAAAACAGAATCGAGAGAAGAAGAAGCAGGTATTGTCCCTCCGCTTACAGTCCAATTGTACTGCATGTTCGATTCTATTACTGCTCTGTACAGTTCAATTGAATTGTAGCAGGTAGTACCGTTTCCTGATATTGCAGGATTGGGTTTTGCCTTTATCGAAAAGACACCCGAAGTATCGTACTGGTAGTTCGTTGCCTGCATTGATGCAAAGCTTAGCAAAAATGCGAATACCGCAATTAATAAAATGTAAATTTTTCTCATATATTTTCCATAATTATTATTTTCAATCTTTTATACATCGAACGGAATAGCCGAATGTAGCACTTTGGTAATTTCTATCGGAATTAGCCCCAGTACAAGCAATGGATCTACGCCAAACCCAAGAAATATAAACTGTAGAAGTCCACCAAGTACCGCTTAGTCCAATAGCAAAAAAAGAACCGCTACTGTTACGATAGCCTGCCGGAAGTGCTGTAAATCCGCTTTCATTTGTAGCCCCGGTATTTGGTGAAGACCAATGAGTAAAACTAGTTTCTTTAAGTTTTCCACCTGCAATCGACACTCCTCCCAAATTATCTTCAAGTGTAGTCCATTCTGCATCGCTCGGTATATGCCAGCCATCAGGTGCGAGACCTCGAGAATCATTAACTGCATACCAGTTATATAACAACCCGTAAGTTGGTTTAGTTGCCGGGTCGTTATTATAATAACACCAGGCACCGAAAGTTGCACTTGCCCATTCTGTCGGATCGGTTATCTGAGGTATTGTATCTCCATTCCGATAATGATCAACATTAAGGTTTTTCAGAGTCCAAGTCTGAGTACCAATAGTAACTTCTGCCGGACCCTTAATGCATCTAACTGAATGTCCTAAAAGTTTACCCCAGTTACCAGCGTAAAAAGTTGCAAAATTACAGGTTGTTGTCCATTTCCATGCGTTTGAATTATCATATTCAGTAGAAGACCAAAAGTGAGTAATTGAACCTAGAAAATTAAAAATCCCATTTTGCACTCTTAAACCTCCGGGTAGTGCTGTAAATCCACTCCCATTTGTTGCACCCGCATTTGGAGACGCCCAATGTGAAGTACCTGCTTCCTTCATTTTACCCCCTGCAACATTTTCTCCTCCAAGGTATGTTGTCAAAGTTGTCCATTCAGCATTACTCGGGATATGCCAGCCTTCTGGAGCTAAATCTCTCGGATCATTTACAGCATACCAATTATAAAGCTTACCATAGACTGAATTATTTGCAGGATTATTGCTATAATAGCACCAAGCTCCTGACGAAGGTACAAGCTCCCAAGCAATATTATTCGTGACTTGAGGGATTGAATCTCCATTTCGATAAGTAACAACATCAAGGTTTTTTAGCATCCATGTTTGAGAGCCAATTGTTACTTCTTCATAAACAGGTGGTGCAGTTACTTTTGCTCTTACTCTCACTACACAATTATCACTGACTGTATTGGGAACAGTCCAATTGAAACTTAATCCGTTGGCTGTATCTGTTATCATAATCCAGTCTGTACCGCCGTTTGTGGAGTATTCAAGTTTGACAGTATCGCTTGCCGGAACACCGTCCCACTGTATTTGCACAACAGTACCCGGGCATATTGCTTCACCGCTGTTAAAAGAAATTATATTAACATGATTGCTCAAAAGCTTGTCTCTTTTTTGTTTCTGAGCCTGCATTCCGTCTGGTAAGACACAGAGTATAATAATAAATATTAATACAATTTTTTTCATACAATTTCTATTTGTAATTATTTATATTCTCAAATTAAATAAATATTTTGTTTATCAATCTTTTACACAACGAACAGAGAAACCATACTGCAAATAGCCAGCGCTTCTCAAGACTTGTGCAGTACCGTAGTTCAGACCCCTGCAATAGTAGGACTGATAAGCATACCAAGTAGTAGACCACCAATAACCATTGATTCTAATGTTTGCGAATGTACCACTGAAGTAATCTCGGGTACCGCCTGGAAGTGCTGTAAATCCAACTTCATTTGTAGCATCAGAATTTGGATTATTCCAATGGACAATTCCAGTTTCTCTTAATTTTCCCCCTTCGGTTGTTCCTCTCCAGTTTGGCTTATCTGCTTCGGTTTGTGTCATACCTAAATACATCTCCAATATTTTCCATTCATCATCACTTGGAATATGCCAGCCTTCGGGAGCTAATCCACGTGGATCAATTACCGCCCAGCCATTATAAATCCTGCCATATATAGCTCTGTTAGCCGAGTCGTTATTGTAATAGCACCAAGCACCGGTACCTAAACTTTTCCAAGCCCCATTGCCGCTAACTTCCGGAATAGTATCTCCATTTCTATATGTAACAACATCGAGGTTTTTTAGCATCCATGTTTGAGTGCCAATCGTTACTTCTTCATAAGTAGGTGTAACGGATTCTTTTGCTCTTACTCTTACAACACAATTTTCGCTGACAGTATTAGGAACAGTCCAATTGAAACTCAATCCGTTGGCTGTATCTGTTATCATAATCCAATCTGTGCCGCCGTTTGTTGAGTATTCAAGTTTAACGGTATCGCTTGCCGGAACACCGTCCCACTGTATCTGGACAACAGTACCCGGGCAGAGTGCTTCACCGCTGTTAAAAGTAATTATATTAACATTATTGCTTAAAATCTTGTCTTTTTTTGACTTTTGTGCTTGCGAAAAGGAACTGTGCGTGCTGAATACCAGACACACCAAAGCAAACAAAAAGATAAATCTTTTCATGTAATTCCTGATTCAAAAAAATTTATATATTTAATTTTAAAAACTATTTTGAATATAATTAGATCTGCACAAGTGTTCTAATGAATTTGATTTAACATAAATTATTTTATGATTATTTCAAATATTATAATAGTAAATTAAGCAATATGTGTAAAAAAAACAAGCATATTATAATCAGTCTTTTTTGAATTAATTTTATTTACTCTTTATTGCCGGACTATTAGGTAACTTTACATTTCTGAATAATTTCATTTGCTCGTTTTTAAGCTGATTTGCTGTATATAAGGAATTATAGCACTCCGAGCGCAATCTGTGAAAAGTTTTATTTGTAAATTCATCAATCCAGATTTCCGTACTCAGATTTTTCAATCCTAATTTTTCTAATTCAACCATCGTTTGAATAGCTTCTTCTTCTGATTTGAAACTGCTGTAAACAATATAATGGCACTTGTAATTTTTAAGTTCGCTTTGGTCGTAGGTCTTTTCTGCAACAGGCTTTTGCACAGGCTCTGAAATAACTCTTACAGTATCTCTGATATATTTTGTACTTGATGAAATATCCATTTGATAAGCAATGCTGATATTTCCTGAAATCATCGAGGTTTTCCAGCTTATTCCCGTTACTAAATCACTTAGGGCTAAACCATAATTTATTTCAGGTGATAGAGTCAGTTTATCAGTAATTTCAAAATCATAACCCAAACCTGCATTAATACCGAAATATAGCTTCGATGCCGCATCAAGACTGCCGTTTGTACTATTTCGTATCGTTGATCCGTCTGAATATGTTATACCCTGAGCAAAAGCGGCTGAATTAATTGTTTCATTCTGAGTATAATTCGATGCTATTTTCAATCCCATATCGAGACCAAATGCAAGAAAGACTTTATACTTGTTTGAAGGTCTGTAAATCAGGCGGGGAATCATAGTCAGATACGAATAATCGGTTGTCAGATTGTGCATTGACAACACCTCAACAACCTGCGACTGATACTGACCATTGCCGATAAACTCTTCTCTTGTCATTTTGTTATTAAAAGATAAAAAGCCTAATTTCAACTGCAAGGCGAACTTATCAAATAAGGGCATACCGAATAAAGCACCGATACCGTATCCACTGCCTGTTCCTCCGTTGTATTCAAGACAGCAATTTGGCACATTCGGTAATTGCATAAAATTTGCAGAATTGGAGTTATACGAATACCCGCCGTATAGCCCTATATTGAAAGAAAATTTTTGATTTACAGTATCTTCACTCATTTGTATCTGGCTCTCATTCTGAGAAAACAGTTCCTGAGAAGAAAGCAATAAAATTAATAATATTAAATATTTTTTCATAGAAATTCCTTATTTCCCTATTATCACACTTCTTGAATCAATCCCTTTTTCGTTTCCGACTGAAATTCTGTAGATACCGAAAGGTATTTCGTTTTGTAATTTCAAAGATTTAATATTTATTCCGCTTGTCAGATTAGTCCTTTGTTTCTGAACTAACTGCCCTAATGTATTATATATATTTATTTCGACATTTTCCTCTTCTTTGCTCTCAATGAGTAGCTCTGTCTCATCGCTTGCGGGATTCGGCTTTATCTGAATAATCGCAAATGCCTGATCGAATTTTAGAAGCCTTTTACCTCCGGCTAAGCTCAGTCCTGTTAGTTCGAATTTGGAATCAATTGTAGTTGTTGCAATTCCGTTCTTACCGTATTTACCCCAGCATACATCCTGAATTTTCATTGAAGAAGAATCTGTGTCTCCGAGCAAAATATATCCGTCAACATAGAGCAGGTCTTCCTGATTCATATCTACTGCATCTGCTACCGAGATTAATCTCCTGTCTGCGCTGTCTATATAAGGTCTGTCCTTTGGTAAAAACAGAGTTTTTTGAATCATTAAAGTCAGATATAAAGAATCCGGCTTGCACTCTAATTGCAGTTCCGGGCTGAATGATACTCTTTTCAAAACTATACTTTTGGTAACAGCTCTCCAATCTGCGGGATTTTCTACAACATCGTCAAATCTGATTGTTATCTGAGGAGTTGAAAGAACTACATTCGCTGTTGATGTATCAGCGCATCCTGCCTGATTGCTTACAATAAGACTATAAGCTCCACCCTGGTCTGTTATAATTTGCTTGCCTGTAACTCCAGTGCTGACACCGTCTCTCAGCCATGAGTAAGAATCATAGTTTCCTGAGCAAACTAAAGTTATAGAAGAACTGTTGCATATATAGAAATTATTATTAGCAAAATAGGCATCGGGAGAGCTTATCTGCGGCTTACCGGGATTAGGATTTACAGCTATAGCTACATCAGCACTGCCTTTTGTATTTATTGCGTCTGTTACTGTAAGTGTGTATGTGGTTGAGCTTGCGGGAAAAGCCGTAACAACTGAGTCAGTAGCTGAGCTCAAGCCTGTTGCCGGAAGCCAGCTATATTTATACGGTGGTATTCCGTTTGTCATTGCTCCGTTAATACCTATCTGAACCGAAGAGCCTGAGCAGATAGTTTCGCTAATACTCATCAAATTAACTTGCAGACTTCCGGGACCTGAAACTGAAACCTGCACTGCTTTTCTTGCGCTCCTGCATTTTGAAGTATTATCCTCTGACTCAACATAATAAGTTGTAGTCTGCGTAAGAACAGGTGTAGTAAAAACATTTCCGGTATAAAGCAGGTTCCCGCCTGTCTGTGCATCATACCAGTAGAATGTTGCATTTGCCGGAGCGGTAGCAGTAAGATTTGCCACAGTACCCGAAACCACAGATGTATCTTGACATACAGGCAAGGTGGGGAGAGGATTAATTGTAAACAAGGTAGTTGTTCTCGATGTATCGCTCGCCGCTTTCAAACACATCGTGCTTAGTAAAATAACTATTAAATACAAAATTAAATATCTTGCTTTCATTTAAATACACCTATATGTTTTAATTTGTAATTACTCATTACCAAAGCCTTTTGTTGTAAACTTCAATAATATTTTCTACGAAAATTTGGACATCCATTGTCAGCACTATTTAGTTGGATGCCACCTCAAAGGTGGAGACCAACTAAATCAATTTGTTAATCTTTTATACAGCGAACAGAAAAGCCGTATTCCATAGAATAGCTATCCTTGTGGAGGATTACATCATTCGAAATCAGGCTTCTGCTCCAAGAAAGAGTAGCATTGAAATCTGAAGAAGTCCACCAATAGCCATAACTTCTTAAGCTCAAAAATGAGCCATCTGGATAAGAACGCCAACCACCGGGAAGACCGGTAAAGCCACTTTCATTGGTTGCACCTGTATTAGGTATTTCCCAATGAGTTGTTCCAGTTTCTTTCATTTTCCAACCTGAAATACTTTCGCCACCTAAATATGTTGAAAGAATTGACCATTCAGCATCGTTTGGAATATGCCAACCTTCAGGTGCTAATCCACGGTAGTCATTAACTGCATACCAATTATATAACTTGCCATAAATAGCTCCATTCGCAGAGTCATTATTGTAATAACACCAGGCACCAGTTGTAAGGTTTGCCCATTCAGTTGAGTCTGTTACATTTGGTATAGGCTCGCCATTTCTATAGTGGTCAACATCAAGATTTTTCTGCATCCAAACCTGATTTCCTATTTTTATAGTATCAAGAATAGTAGTTGTTTTTGTTGTTTTTGTTATTACTCTTGCCGCACAGCTTGTGCTCGGTGTGAATGGAACTTTCCAATTGTACTTCAGTCCTGTGGCTGAGTCTGTAATCAGTATCCAATCTGTACCGTTGTTTGTAGAATACTCGATTCTTACAGTGTCTCCTGCAGGAACGCCGTCCCACTGAATTTCATAATTTGTGTTGGGACAGAGCGATTCTCCGTTGTTTAAAGAGATAATTCTTACTTGTGAGCCTGCACTATCCGAATATTTAAGTATAGTCCCCTGGTCACCGACAGCCCAGCCTGTATTTTGATTTACAAAAGAAACTCCCATCAGTTCCTGAATTGTTCCCGTTGTCTGCTGAATCCAAGCAGTTCCCCCGTTTGTGGTTTTCAGGATTAACCCACCCTGGCCTATAACCCAACCGATATTTATATCAAGAAAATATACATCGGTAAATTCAAGATTAGTACCTGATGACTGTTGAAGCCAGTCAACACCTGCATTTGTAGTATATAATATTGTGCCGTTTAGACCTACAATCCAGCCCTTATTATTATCTGCAAAAAAAACATCCTCGAAATGATTGAAATTAATTGAAGGTTGCTGAACCCAGTTTTGCCCTGCATCTGTTGTTTTAAGAATCAGTGATTTTGTTGCATTTGTATCTTCGCCTACAATCCAGCCGTTATTTGCATCAACGAAAAAAACACTAGTAAGAAAAGAAGCAGAACCTGATGTCTGCTTTGTCCAGTTTGCACCTGCATCCGTTGTGTTCAGAATAATTCCATCCAAACCGACAGCCCAGCCCGTAGTTGCATTTGCAAAAAAAACTTTGTAGAGCCAGCTTGTTGTACCGGATACCTGCTGTTGCCATGTTTCTCCTGCATCATTTGTGTAAAATATTTTGCCGTTAAAACCGACAATCCAGCCAACATTTACATTTACAAAAAATACACTTTTAAGATGGCTTTGGGTGAATGAAGGATTTTGTGTCCAATTAATTCCTGAATCAGTAGTTTTTAAGATTAATCCATCCATCCCTACAGCCCAGCCATTATAAGTATCAGCAAAAAAGACGCTGTAAATAGATTTAGTTGTGCCGGAAGTTTGCTGTGTCCAGCCTGCAATAGCCGTGAAGGAGAATAAAATCAGAAAGAATAAGGTTATTGAAATTTTTTTCATTTATTTTTCCTGTAATGTGTTTCTTGAATTCAATTTATCCGATAACTGAAATTAAACTTATAAATTAAGTAAAAAAATTTGAAAAATAAACTTTTTTAAAATGATGGTCTTCCGGAACAATACACTTTAGCAAAAGACAGGAGATTGAATTTTAATACCAACAATTATTTGGCATATTTTGGGTATTGTTGCTTTTGTTATAGAGTACAAATTGAATGCCATTCTGCTTATCAGACCTTGTTCCTTTTATGTGAAGTGTAAGAAAAAAAATATATACCTTATAAAAATTAGATATTATATGGTTTATATTGTTTCAGTTTTGCTTTTTCTTTTTCATACTTTTGGCAAAACATTTAGACTTGGAATTAATGGAAATTGCAGTTGATAAACTATTTGTTTTATGTATATTTTTTATTTATTTTAATCAAACTCTCCAAGTACTATATTGTAATTTTGTTTTAAATATTTTCATGATGTACAATTATGAAATCGTTCAAATTTCAAATTATTTCTTTTGTCTTGTTGTTCCTCTTACCTGTCTGCATTAGCTCTCAGAACTATAATGTTGATGTTATCAAAAAAGAAGAAGGACTTTCTCAAAGCATTATTTTATGCGGATTGGAAGACAGTCGCGGATTTTTCTGGTTTGGAACAGTTAATGGATTAAACAGGTACGATGGTAAAGAATTCGTTGTTTTTAATCATAATCAATTTGATGCAACATCCATTTCATATAATAAAATCATAGGAATTGCTGAAGATAAAAATGGCTTTATTTGGATTGCAACTGCAAAGGGTAAATTGGACAAATTAGACCCCAGAACAGGCAAATCCAAAAACTACAAAATATCCGATGAAGTTTTTGGGACAGAATCTTTCATCTCTATTACAATATTCACAAATTATGATGGAAAATTATGGGCTATGACCCAAAAAATTGATGGGAAAACTACTTTTAAATATTATAACGTTCTTACTGACAAATTTGAAACATATAAGACAGGTATTAATTACATTGACTCTATTTTAAAGAAAAGTCCCGTTTCACCTGAGATTTTTGTTGGGAAAGATGGCGTTTTGATAATAAAGATAATGGATTTGAAAGAATTAAGACATTATCACATAGGAAGTGAATTTTTTAGAAGTGTGAAATTGATTGTACTTAATACAAGAAAAAACACTATTAAAATAATAAATCGTTATAAGGATTATGAATATGTAAAATTTCTTGGTAAAGATGAAAACGGTGATCCTCTTATTCAAATTGCTTCAGAAAAAGACCGATTTAAGATTATTAAACTTGTTCTTGATAAAAATATAATTAATGAAACTGATTTCAGAATAGATAAGAAATGGCTTACCAAGGGATTTAGTTTAAATCCGTTTTACTATAACTATAAAATGTTTGCAACTGTAAAATTCAGAAACAAGAATGTAAATAAAAAAAATAATAAATTTAACGGACTTTATCAATTTAATGATTCCGGCTATCTGGAGTTTAATAAAAGAATTCAGATTCATTCTTTATTTCCGACTTACTCCGGATTTAGTATTCAAAAAAAAATATTCAGCCTGTCAAATAATATTATCTGGGATTTCCAGGATAACGGATTAATTAAAATCATACCAAAAATCAAAAAAGTTCAAACCTATAAAAATATTAAAAGTGATGCAAATTCAATATCAGACAATATCATCAGGTCAGTTTATATCGATAAAGATAATGTATTGTGGGTAGGAACGTATAATGGTTTAAATAAATTCGATGCTAATAATAGCCGATGGATACATTATTCAAATAATACTTTAAACCCTGATTATAGTAAAAATATATTTAATGCTATTATAGACGGTGATAATAATAACCTCTTTCTCGGTACTAATAATGGAGTATTTTTATTTAATAAAAAAAACGGTATGTTTACTGATTATTCAAAATCACATAATCTGTCGAAACATTTAAAAAACGAATTATCAAACAATATTTGGGGATTATTGTTTATTAACAACGAATTATGGATTGGATCCCTTTTGGGTTTGTACAAGAATGAATTAGGTACTAATTCATTTAAGGCATATTCTCCCTCTGATACTAAAGCTAATTCTATAAGTGACGATAGGGTTTCAATAATCTATAAAGATAAAAACAATAATATCTGGCTCGGAACCCAAAACGGTTTAAATAGGTATTTACCCGAACTAGATGGATTCAAAGCTTATTTAAATAATCCCGCAGATAGCAACTCATTATGCGGAAATAATATTTGGTCTTTATGCGAGGACAAAACCGGTAATCTCTGGATTGGTTCATATGGTGCCGGTATTAATAAATACAATCCCATAACTGACAATTTCACACATATTACTACTAAAAACGGCCTTCCTGATGACGGTATTGTAAGCATGGCCTGTGATAAAGAAAATAATTTATGGCTCGGCTCAATGAATGGTTTGATTAAGTACGACCAGAAAACAAAAATATTTACACGATATTCTGAACATGACGGCTTCCAGGGAGATGAATACTCTTTTCATTCAGTCGCTGTTACTCAAGACAATAATTTAGTTTTTGGGGGATTGAATGGAGTTTCTATCTTCTCACCCAAAGATTTACAAAAGAATAAAAATATGCCAAAAATAGTAATTTCTAAACTGTTCTTCGAGGATAGTCTGGCATCTTATTTTTTACAGGACGGAGATACAATAAAAACTGACTGGAAAACAAATTATATAAAAGTTCAATTTTCAGCAATGGATTATATAGCTCCGCTTTTGAATCAGTACGCATTTAAAATTGACGGTTTGCATAAAGACTGGATTTTTCTTGGTAATCAAAATTCAATTATTCTGGCAGGCATAGACCCGGGTGAATTTACTCTAAGAATAAAAGCAAGTAATAATGACGGAGTTTGGAATGAAAAGGGTATATCTATTCATATTTCGATTATTCCCCCGTTTTGGTTGACTCTTTGGTTTAAAACATTTTCTTTTTTAATAATCTTTTTTATTATATCCTTTTTTATTTTTGACAGGTTTAGGCGGAGACGGGAAAAAGACAGAGCGAAAAGGAGAATCATTTCTCTTCAGTTAAAAGCCTTGCAGGCTCAGATGAATCCTCATTTTATATTTAACTCTTTAAATGCAATACTTAACCTTATCGTTCAGGATGAGAAACAGAAAGCAATGCAATACCTTTCGAAGTTCTCGAAATTGTTACGTAAAGTTATTGAAAGGTCGAGAGCTTCTACTATAACATTAGAACAAGAAATAGAGCAAATTAAACTTTATTTTGAACTTGAACAATTAAGATTCGATAATAAATT
>Ga0172379_10005626_pt1 | contig 17413 bp, 15 predicted proteins | sample GrowelOW334metaG_FD_119756 | JGI IMG/M metagenome (GOLD analysis project Ga0172379, IMG submission 119756) | Groundwater microbial communities from an aquifer near a municipal landfill in Southern Ontario, Canada - Groundwater well OW334 metaG | ecosystem: Environmental > Aquatic > Deep... | reverse complement strand
TTAGCCCGTGACTCTGTCGCGGACAAAAGAGGAGGCAATTTCGCTTCCGACCACCAAGCCGAGGAGGCTGACATGCCACGTGAAAGCTTTGCCCAAGAACGCAGGCGGATGTGCGAGGAGTTTGGGGCGCCGACCCCCGGTGCCATCGCGATGCGAGCCTACGCTGGTGCGGGATCGCGACGCAGGGCCGGTAACTTCCAACGGACGACGGTCAAGGTCGACCTGGTCGTTGGTGATGTCGTGCGCGATAGCAACTTCGGGATCTGCGTGATCACGAGGCGCTGTGCGGACCGGATCTACCTTCGGACATGCCCGGGTGGATGTCGCAGAAAGAGGGCGCTCTCTTCTCTGGTCGTCTACCAGACGGTCGAGATGGGCGTCGTCTTCAGGTCACCGGAAACGCACGCGCATCCTTACACCGTCTACCCCGTCAGGGGAGAGTCAGAGGACGGAGAGGAATTCTACAAGCGTGCCAAACGCTTGCAGAAGTTCGTGGCCGCGAACATAAGAGCGGAGGATCGATTGGAGCATGTGGAATACGGCGTGTTCTGGGCAAAGGCCGCTACCGCCAAGTTGACTGTGGAATTCGAATCAAAGGATTTTCCAGTCTAGCTTGAGCGGATTTCTTGCCCTTCTTTCTCACCGGGCATTAACAAAAGGTGAGATTTCCCCCAAAGCAGATAAGTTTCTTGTCTGATTCGGGGGAATTAATCACGATTCCTTTACTCAAACGAAAAGAGGTGCACCTTGAACTGATTATAATCTCAATGATACGTCCGGAGAGACCAGATCATGGTTTTTTATGCGGCGAAGGTCGTCGCGTATACACTCCGGTTGCAAGAGAGATCATGAACGAGCACATTGCTGACAACGAGCGTTTCGACACCTATGAGCTTGTGCGTAAGGCCTTGCGTGAATTGCAGTCGTGTACGCATTGCGGTGCGGTGTCGACTAAGGAACATAGGTCGCGGACTTGCTGGGGCGTGGCGTTGCGAGGCTGGCAAGGCGCTGCTATTTTTTGCGGCCCTCGCTGCTTGGCGATGCACTTCGACGAGCATCCGGAGTTTCCGGCGGCAAGGATTGAGCATGCGGTGCTTTTTCCGCCCGAGGAGCGCGGCTACTGGACGCGTAACGGCTGCGTTTTTTGCGGACGGGAAGACGAGAAGGCGCGCTACTATCAGGTGGAAGTGCCTTCCGAGTTTGACTCGATTTGGGGCAGTGAGAGGGGACCGTGTTTTTGCTCCGTCGCTTGCCTGGTAGCCGCGTTCGAGTTGGACGCGGAGGCGCTTGGTCTAAGCGCCTCGGACTATTGGCAATATCGCGGCGGGTTGGCCATCCCCAATCAGCCGAGAGAAAGGCCGCACCGAGTCGCCTCGCTTAAACGACTGCGCCGCAAGCTAAGACCGCAGGAGCTCGCCCGCTTAGGTTTTTAAACTCTTTACCCTCCCCATCGGGTCTTTGATGGGAGTCTCGCTATATTCATTATTTTAGAATGATGGATGCAGCGAGATTTTTTTATATCTGTTTCTTCAGCCACTTCAAAGTCTCGGTAAATAATTTTTCTTCCGTTCCAGGTTCATCGAAACAATGAGTCGCACCGGGAATTCCGACAAGTTCACTTGGTCCTTTGAACAAATTGGTGTAAGTCTGCGCAGTGTTTTTTAATATACCTTTACCCGCATATATCGCGAGTAGCGGCTTTTTGATTTTTCTCGCCATCTCATCCCAATCCAGTTTTTCGGAAAAGTCTTTCATTTTTCGGCCGACAATAAATCCGACGCCCCAGTTTATTTTCATTAACCTTCTTGAGAGCGGTTTTGCACCAAATGATTTTATAAAGTTCGGTTCGTAAGAAGAGTCCCATAAAACATATCCATCAATCAGATTCTGATCGGCAAGCATGATTGACGGTCCGCCAAAGCTGTGACCGACAGCATGTATTTTACGGGCTCCGTGCCTGCGTAAATACTGTAGAGCACGGTTGATGTCTTCCGCGTGTGTTTTGAGCGTGCAGTCCGTCAGACACCTTGTTCGGTTGTCTTCCGAATTGGAATATAGGTTAACGCGCAGCGATGAAAAACCGTGCTTGTCAAAATATCTCGCACCGTTAAAGAAGATGTGTTCATTCATGTGCCCGGTCAACCCGTGGACCATCAAAATAATTGGGCGCTTAAAGTTTCCGCACAAAATCGCCGGCAAATATTTGTCGCCAGGGAGTTGGATGCGAATTGATTTTTCAATGAGTTTAGACATTGGTCCAATATATCAAAATACAGACAAAATGAGAAATGTGCATTTGACAGTTTATTGTGATATGTAACAACATCTAATTATGGTTTCAGCTAAACTTAAAAAGATCGGCGATGGATTGCAATATAATATTTATGACCTCAAGAATGGTCGAGTTTTGAAAAAACCAAAAACAACACGCGAACGCATTGCGATTTTAAAGAGATGGCAGGGCAAAAAGAAGTATTCCAAATCTGACATGGATCGGATTGTAAAGCACGCAGAGAAGACGGGAGAACTAACGAATAACGTTGCCAAGAAAATCGCGCAACGTTTGAATGCGATAGATGGTGAATTGTTTGGTAGTCCTGAATTCAGCCAACATGCAAAATATACTCAAGATAAAGTGATGACACTCGGCGAATATATCTTGCATCATAACAGCGGACAGAATCGACGCATTTTGCATCGCTATGCAAAGTCGATAATCAGAGCGTGGGAATACGGATTGGGTGAAACTGTTTTTAATTTTTCCGTTAATTCCGGTATCGATAAGAAGGATGAAATTATTTTTATAGATTTGGGAGAGTTCACGTCTGACAGAATTCGAGTCAGGCAGATGATCAAAATAAGACGCTGGCTAAAGAGCTGGTCATATACAAGTATGACTGACTTAAAGCTTAAGAAGCATTACCAAAAAGTAATGGAAAGTACTTTAACCTTGGAAGCGTTGGAAAAAAATTGGAGGCAAAAATATAAAAACAACCCCGTCATGGAGCGGGGGAGGAGTGAGGGGCTAAGAGTTTGATTCGCAGCGCAGCAAGCAGGTCGACCGCTATGAGACGATGACCTTTGGGCTACGACCGTCGAGAGCCGGCCTCAATGCGCCGTGAGTCCCGGTTTGTCATCGCCGGCAAGCGATTGACTGTCAGGCGTTTCGCCGATAAAGCTCAGCGTATATTCTGGCGCTTGAGTCAGGCGGACGCTCAGACGAGTGTCTTCGTCGAAGTAGCGAGGATCGAATTGCAGATACTGCGCATCGTTGGAGAGTGTGAAGGGCGCGCCTTGCTCTGTGAGCCACTCGACGGCCGCCTTGATGTCATCGACGAGTATGTCGATGTGGCCGTTAGCTTCCTCGGGCGGCTCAATCATCAAATTGGCGAAGAGCGGCGGCGTGCCGAGTACTACAAGATCGATGTCCGACATCCGGACAGTCTCTATGAGCGGTTCCGTCTGTAGAACCTCTGTCCACAGGTGAGTGAGAAAATCTCGCTTGAGCGCCCCGGTTGCGATTGATTGGATGAAAAGTGCCTTGAATTTGTTCTGTCTGCCCTTCATGGTTGCACCTCCTGCGCAGATAGTACTTATCGACAGCAGTCTCGTCAAATTTAAATCTTTAGATCTTCGTTACAGCCTCCCGGCGAGAGGTTACAAAAAGAATTGTTTGGTTTGGATTGTTTGTCAAGAAGGTAAAAAAAACAAGCGTCGAGAGATTCGAAACGCTTAGTTGAGTCATGTTCTACCTGCGCGTCATGTCCGGCAAAAGTTCCGCGGCCATGCGCATGAAGATGCTGCCATCGGGGTCCGGCACGCACATTGCAGGAGTGCCGGGCGGAACGCGGGCGATAGCTAGAGTGAACGCGCCCCAAAAGTTGGGGCAACCGTAAATCTCCTTCATTTCGGCGGATGCTCAAAGTCGAGTCGCGGGTATCCGCCGTCGCCGATGTAAACGTGCTGGATTTCAATCACGGCCGTGCCGGTTTCTTCGCCGTAGCCCTGAAAGTGTAGCAGCAGCAAATCGTGCGGTTGGACGAAGTCCCTGCAGTACATAATGATCGACGGATCCATGATTTCTCCGTCGTGAACGAGGAGTAGATGTACGTTCTGTTTCTTCTGCCACGGCCTGATATTGCAGTGTATCCTGAAATCAGTTTTTGCGAATTCGATGAGTGTTTGAGAAACATCTACGAAGTCGATCGGGAATTTGGATGATGCCATGCGCGCCTCCTGTGGTGTGCGGCAAGGTTATCAAAAAAGGCCGGATTGTCAACCCGGCTAATTGCTATCTGTTGATTGTCAGTACGCTCCCTTCCTCTGTAAAACCGCAAACGGCGTCTTCAATAATATATAAAGATCCAGCATAGGCGACCAATTTTCGATGTACCAAGTGTCGAGGCGCGCTTCTTCGTCAAAAATCAGATCGCTGCGGCCGGAGATTTGCGCCATGCCTGTGATGCCGGGCTTAATCGTCAACACGCTGCGCTGTGCATCAGTATATTGCTCAACTTCGCGCGGTTGGTGCGGGCGCGGGCCGACGAGTGACATGTCGCCTTTGAGAACGCTGATAAAATTTGGCAATTCGTCGATAGACCAGCGGCGCAGAAAACGTCCGCCTTTTAGTACGCGCGGGTCGTCGGCGATTTTATAAACCGCGCCTGCTTTGATGCTGTTGGTTTTTATCAGTTCTTTTTCAAATTCAAGATTCCTTTTATTGTTGGAAAATTGCGGTCCGATGGAAAACTTTTTGAACATTGAACGAAGCTTGTAAGCCACGAACTTTTTACCTTTTTCGCCTACGCGCTCGCTTTTGTAAAGGATCGGAAAACCGTCTTCGACGAGCACCAGCAAAGACCCGACAATCCAGAGCGGTGAAGTCAGTATTAAAAGAACGGTGGAAAGAACAATATCTTCGAATCTTTTAGCGATGCGGCCCCATCCATCCAGCGGAGTCGGTTTGACTTCGATTAAAGGCACGCCGCCCGGAGTTGAAACTTCGATATTGGTAAAGCGCTCGGCAAACATGTCGGCCAAATACCTGAAATGCAGATTGTATTTGTTGGCAAATGAAATCAGATGAAGAGCCTTGTCTTTTGGCAAGTCCGGATCGGCTAAAACAATGCCATCGATTTGATGACGGGAGATCAGAGATTTAAGTGAGTCTTTTTGTTGATCGTTCCAGGTTAAAAGTTGTTTGACGACGGTAAATCCAAAGATGGGCGACTCTGCAAAAATGCGAGCCAGATTGTGCGCTTGATGATCCGATCCGACTATGACCAATCGTTCGTGTCCAAAGCCGAGCCGTAAAAGTTGATGTTGGATGGCACGCAACATCAATCGTCCGAAATATACGAAAAAGATTGATAATGCCCAAATTGCGATGATGATAAAACGCGACTGCGTGAGTTCGCGTCGAAAGAATACGGATGAGATGAGGATCATCGCACCGGCGGTGCAAGCCAAGATGACGCGTCCCAGCTCGCTCCAGGCACGACGCGGACGAGTCGAATAAAGTCCTGCAATTAAAAACATGACGATCCAAACGCCGATGAACGTCACGCTTGTTTGTATGTATGCGGAGTAGGGGATGTCCTGCAAAATGGGACGTACCTCTGTTGCAAAGCGCGAGTAGCGCAACAAGTATGCGGAGGCTGCGGCGCAGGCCAGTGCTATGCCGTCGAGTGGCAGGCGCATGGCGGTGAAGGTCAGGTTAAAACGGTTCATGCAGACATTATACCAAAAAAATCACCCCGACGCATATCGGGATGATTTTTATGTTCAGGCCAACTGTAAGCCGAATTTTGTCCTCTCGTAGCTTTATGCGACGTGGGGGATGACTATCTATCTTGTCCCGTCATTGCTGGCGGGATCATGCGAGCGACCAGTCTCCTTGGCCAGATGAGGCATTGGAGTCTTGCTCTTGCATCAGAGAGGGTTTGCCGCTGTCATGCGTTACCGCAGACAGAAATCGGTAGCAGATCGTCGCCCCGTGGAACATGAATGCTTTCGCACCCACGTCCTTTACGGGGACGCCCACATCCGATCACGTTTCGTTTTGACCCCACTTCGCGTAAAGCTACGTGGGGCTGATCGTCTCTGTGGCACTTTCCCTGGGTTTCTGGAGCAAACGTCGGGCACGTGTCCTTTCGTTTATACTCCGGTATATCCCGGCCGCCGTTAACGGCTCTCGCGACAATCAATCTTGCGATTGAAAGGATGTTCGGACTTTCCTCCCGCCACAAGCTTACGCAAGTAGTCGGGCAGCCATCCGTTTAGCCTGAACGCAGGGCGAGTATCAGAAAATGCATCAAATGTCAATTGTTGGAAGTCGATTTTGTTGCTATCATTGCATGGTATGAAAAAGCGCTCGTTAATCGCTTGGGTGGCGGTGATTATAGTCTGCATCATTGCGGCTTTGATTTGGTGGTTTTGGTCGCTCGGCAGTTTGTCGGCGGAGAATGCATCAAAACTTCAGCTCGTTATAGAAAAAGGCAATGCTTTTGTCACAAAAGACGGCATGCCGGAAGAGCAAGCGAACAGCGGAATGGAAATTGAGAAAGGCGACCGTATCAGGACGGCGGAAAATTCGATCGCAAGTTTGATGTCTTACAGCAAGGCTAACATCAGGCTGGATGCGCAGACGACGATGACGATAACCAATGCGCAAGATAATCAAGACGCCGGTTTTGTGATGAACTTTAAGTTGGAGTCCGGCCGTGCTTGGTCGCGCGTTTTGCATCTTTTGGATTTGCAGGATGATTTTTCGGGTCAATCAAATCAAGTAATTGCAACGGTTAGAGGCACGGCCTTTGGCTTGATTGCAAACGGACAGACGACGGATATTGTTGTCGATCAAGCGGGCGTTGGCGTCGCTGGCAATCAATCCAATGCAAAAGAGGATTACTTGGTGGGCGGCGAGTGGGCTGAATTCAATTCGTCCGGCAAGTTGACAGGCAGGGGAGATGTTGCCAGCGGAACTTGGCGCGATCAGGCTTGGCTAAAAGAGAATCAGGATGCCGATAAAAATTATTCGTCTTCGTCCGAAGCGGCTTTTGTCGACAGCCTGCATTCAAAAAATGGCGCGTCGCCTGACAGTTGGTCTTACGGTTTGTCTCTTTGGTCGGAAAATTTGCATTTGGCTTTTGCGGGCAAAAACGCGCCAAAACTTTGGGCGAGATATTTTGGCCGCCGCATCGGATATGTCCACGATTTGATAGATCGCGGAAAGTCGGGCTTTGCTTTTCAAATGCTTTCGGATGTCGACAAAGAATTGAACTCAAAATTAAACGATGCCAAGTCTAAAGATTATCGCGTTGCGGTGCGTCCGATATTGGGCGATGCCATGCTCGCGTTTTCAAGCGTTGAACCAACCAGTAACGCGTTTAGGCTAAAGCTTGGAGTGGAAGATATGTATGCTGGAGTCTGGAATGATGATGCCGCGTCTTTTTATGCGCGTTCGCTTTCCGTTGATGCGCGATTGGATGAGGCGGAGCGGTTTGACTGCCAGCCGAATGTTGAGGATTTGATCAAATAGGCTGTCAATGCGGTGGAGCAGGGTTTGGCCAGGGAAAAGGGAGATCTGGAAAAGATGTCGGCGATAACAGCCAAGGACAAGGCGACTTTGAATGCCAAAGTTCAAGTACAAACTTTGCGTTTGGATTTTTTCAAAAGACATTTGGCGATGTGTGCATCAATTTCCATTCCTGCATTGGGTGAGACTGGGAGCGCGACGAGCACGACGCAGATGGCGACATCGACTGATACGACAGTCAGTCCTTCAAAAGCGACTTCAACCGTTCCGGTGACTCCGCCGGTTGTTGCGACTTCAACTCAAAATGTCGATCAAACTCCTCCGGCGGCACAGAGTTTGGGTTTGGTGCGCATACAGTTGACGGCGCAACCAAGTCCGGCGAACGTTGGCGACAGGGTTAAGCTGTTCGTCAATGGCTATAAAGCCGACGGTTCATCTGTTGATGTTACGAACCAAGCGAACTTTGGTCTGATTGGAAACTTGGGCACTATTTCCGGATTGACCTACGTCGCTTCGGCGGCAGGTTCTATAACTATAAACGCAACGGTAGTAGACAGTGGTCAAACTTTGATTTCCAGCGCTTCGCTATCAATCAATCAGGGTGTGACTCTTTCAAATATTTCGATTTCACCGGCAAGCGGTTCGATAAACGTCGGCGGAAGTTTGCCGCTGACCGTGATCGCTAATTATTCAAATGGTTTTTCCAAAGACGTTTCTTCGAGCGTGCAATGGTCGGTTTCAAACGGTTTGGCAAGAATAGCCGGAGCGTCTCTTGTTGCCGGTACCACACCAGGGGCCGTAACTGTCACGGCGAGTTATTCCGATCTCGGAGTTACGAAGACGACTACCGGGAATTATCAAATAATACAGACTGCGGCTGCTGCTACTTTCCTTCAGTGATTTTTTTCGCCGTCCCGTCCGTCCTTTTCTCTGTCATTCCGAGCGTAGTGCCCAAACTAATGGCACGAAGTCGAGGAATCCCTCGTTTAACAGTCAGACTGTTTTGTAAGGGATTTCTCCGCTCCGTTCACATTCGTTTACTCCGGTCGAAATGACATGGGAGAAGGAGATTGCCACGCTCCGTCGGACTTTGCTCGCAATGACAGAAAAGTCGCAATGACAAAAAGATTAAGTAGAGAAAAAATATGATTTCAAAAAAGAAAAATCACGCTTGGCAAAGGCCATTGCTCGTCGTACTCGCGGTCGGCGTTTTGTGTTCGGCGATTTTTTTGACCGGCGCTTTAAGCACCTGGAGTCGTCGTCTGACAGACAGGCTCTATCTGCCGCATCCTGCCGACGCGCGTATTGTTATCGTTGCAATTGACGATGCCGCTATGGCGCGTCTTGGGCGTTGGCCATGGCCCCGTGCGATCCACGGGGAGCTTATCGAAAAGCTGAGTGTTGCAAAACCTCTCGCCATCGGTTACGACGTCAACTTTCCGGAAGTATCTGACGAAGAGAATGATAAAGCGTTGGCACAAGCTTTGCGTGACGCTGGAAATGTTGTTTTACCGATTGAACTTTCGCTTTCAATAAGCGGCTCGAAAGTCATGTACGAAACGACGCGTGTCCTGACTCCGATTCCGCTGATTGCAACCGCCGCCGCGCGACTCGGCCACACCAATACTCCGCAAGACGCTGACGGAGTTGTGCGCCGCATTCCGCTTTACGCAGTCTCGTCGGATGGCTCAAAAATTCCAGCTTTCTCTTTGCAGATTGCGCAAGCAGGTGCCGAAAGACGCCTTGAGGACGCCTTGAGGACGTTTTTAGGACGCACCAAGGATGCTAGCTTGATAGTCAATTATCCCGATGCCCCTCGTCACGGTTTCGTGACTATTTCCGCCGCGGACGTGATTGACGGCAAAGTCGATTCGAAAGTTTTTGAGGGCAAAATCATCATGGTCGGCGCAACGGCGCCAGACTTGCACGACGAGCAGTTGGTGCCCACTTCGGTCAGCCAGCCGATGCCGGGCATAGAGATTCATGCTTCTATTTTGAATACTTTGTTGCAGCAAAATTATCTGCGCGAGCTCCCGTCGATAGTAGTCGTCTTGTGGTTGTTGTTGGTCGGACTTCTGCTGGGTCTTATCGTTCCAAAATTAAAAGCGAGCTGGTCAATCCCGCTCGCACTTGCACTTTGGCTTGTGTCATTGGTCGGATCGTTCGTGTTGTTTGACCGCGGTTGGATTGCCGACGTACTTTGGCCGACGATCACTGTCATTCTTTGTTTTGCAGCCGTCGCGCTAGAACGTCGAATAAGCGCCGAACAACAAAAGCGCGAGATCCGTGATGCTTTTTCGCATTATGTTACAGGTTCGGTCGTCGAGTCCATCTTAGCCGACCCGTCCAAATTAAAACTGGGAGGAGATCGCAGAAAAATGACCGTACTTTTTTCCGACATCCGCGGCTTCACGACGATCTCCGAAGGATTGAAACCGGACAAGCTCGTTGAGCTCATGAACAAGTATTTGACGCGCATGACGGACGAAGTGTTTAAGCACGAGGGCGTGCTTGATAAATATATTGGCGACGCGGTCATGGCTTTTTGGAATGCTCCGCTCGATCAGCCTGATCATGCTAAACGCGCGGTTGAGACTGCACTCGACATGCTAGCCGCGCTGAAAGAAATGAATGCGCAAAAATTATTCGGGGATGTCACGATAAAAATCGGAGTCGGCGTCAACACCGGAGATATGGTCGTAGGCAACATGGGATCTCAAGAAAGGTTTGACTACACCGTCATCGGCGACAGCGTGAATCTCGGTTCGCGCTTGGAGTCACTCACTAAAGAATACGGAGTCTGTTTGCTCGTCACCGAGTCCGTCAAGCAAGAATTGAACAACGGTTATCTTATGCGCCAGGTTGATCTCGTCGCCGTCAAAGGAAAAAAAGAACCGGTTAAGATTTTTGAGGTCATGAAGCGCAGTAAAAATGCCTCGCAAGCCGATAAACAAGTTGCTAAGAAATTCGAAGATGCTCTGGCTGCTTATTTTACAAAAGACTTCGCCATGGCTGTCAGACTAACGTCAGAGTTGCTCTCTGAACGTCCCGACGACGGTCCGTCAAAAACTCTCAAAACACGCGCAGAGCACTTTATTCAAGAACCGCCGGCAGGTGATTGGGATGGAGTGTGGAGGATGACGAAGAAATAAGACCCTCTATCCGTCACCTCTATTAACAATATTGCGGTGACACCTTTCCCCCGTCAGACGAGGGAAAGGAGTTAATGAGTTATTCTGTAGAGACGCAAAATCTTGCGTCTAACTAATCAACCTTCAACTGCCTTTCCCTTGCCTGGCGGGGGAAGGGCTCCTCCGCAATATTATCAAAATGAGGAGGTGGATAGAGGGCTATCTCCCCAACCCCATCGTCTCCCTCACGACTTTCATCTTTGCCTCGGCGACGGCTGCAGCTTTGTCGCGTCCGGAGTCTAAAATTTTATTTAATTGTGCCGGGTCGGAGAGGTAGGTTTGGATTTTATCGCGCACCGGACCCATGTGAGTGATGATCGCTTCGGCCAGGCCCTTCTTAAAGTCGCCGTAACCCTTGCCTTCGTAAGCTTTTTCGATTTCTTTCATTGTTTGGCCGGTCATGTGATGATAGACGGTCATCAGATTGGAGACGGCGGGTTTTTTCTCGGGGTCAAAAGTAACGCCGGTGGTGGAATCGGTTACCGAGCGCATGATTTTTTTGCGAATTGTATCGTTATCATCCGTCAAAAAGATTGAAGCCATTTCGCTCTCATCGCTTTTGGACATTTTTGCGTCCGGTTCTTGCAGGCTCATGATACGCGCGCCGATTTTTTGTATCAAAGGTTGTGGCACGACAAAAGTCTCGCCGAATTTTTCGTTAAATCTGCGCGCCAAGACGCGCGTCAACTCCGCGTGCTGCAATTGGTCTTCGCCGACAGGAACGATCGTAGTGTCGTAGAGCAAAATGTCGGCGGCCATTAGAACAGGATAGCCGAATAGACCGACACCGGCGCCGACCGTGCCGCCTTTTTTGGATTTGTCCTTGTATTGCGTCATTCTTTCCAGCTCTCCCATCTTGGCGAGGGTCATCATGAGCCAACCAAGCTCGGTGTGTTGCGGAACTTCGCTTTGGATAAACAGGATGGATTTTTTGGGATCAATGCCGGCTGCGAGATATACGGCCGCGACGGTTAATGTTCTTTCACGCAGCAATTTGGGATCCTGTGGAACGGTTATGGCATGTTCGTACACAATGCAAAAATAGCAGTGATGCTGTTGTTGAATATGTGCCCATTGCTTGAGCGCACCGATGTAATTGCCGATATGAAGGTTGCGCGTGGGCTGAACGCCGGAAAAGACGATATCTTTCATATGGCATAATCGTACAACGTACGACGTACAACGTCCAACGTCACCGGTTCGTCATCCCGACCGTAGCGGAGCGAAGTGGAGGGATCCCTTTTTTAACAATCCAACTGTTTAACAAGGGGTTCCTCGGCTACGTGCCTTTAGTTTGGGCACTTCGCTCGGAATGACAGAATGGATGAGCTGCGGTAATATGCAAGATATGCCCCGCATTATCATTATCCACGGCTGGAGTAGTGGTCCGCAGAAAGAGTGGTTTCCTTGGCTTGAACGTGAGTTGAAAGCCAAAGGTTTTGACGTTGAGATTCCTGCGATGCCAAATCCAAAAGTGCCGCAGATCGGTCCTTGGGTCGGATGTTTATCGCAAGTCGTCGGCACGCCGGACGAGGAAATAATTTTGGTCGGGCACAGTGTCGGGTGTCAAACGATTTTAAGATATTTGGAAACGATCGACGTCAAAATTCGCGGCGCAGTATTCGTCGCCGGCTGGTTTACTTTGAAACTTGATGACTTTGACGAGGCAGAAATCGCAATCGCCAAACCTTGGCTGGAGACGCCGATTGATTTTGAAAAAGTTAAAAATAATTTGAACAAAAGTATGGCAATTTTTTCCGATGACGATTATTTCGTCCCGCTTGCCGACGCGGAACTTTTTCGAGAACGTTTGGGGTCAAGTATCATCACCTTAAACCAAAAAGGCCACATAAGCGGCCTTGATGGTGTGACAGAGTTACCCGAGGCACTTGAAGCGATTAAACTTCTATAATCATCGGCAAGACCATTGGCCTTCTGCCGGTTTTGGCGAACAGGAATTGGCCAAGCTCTTCGCGGACTTTGTCTTTCATATATTGTCCGTTGGCGCTGGAACGCGGGTCGTCGTCTTTTAAGACATTGGCGACTTTGCGTTTGGCCATGGGCATCAATTCATCGTGTTCTTTTGTGAACACAAAACCGCGCGTCATGATCTCCGGCATTTTGAGCAGTTTGCCGGTTTGTGCAGAGACGACGGCCAGCACTATTGCCATGCCATCTTTGGAAAGTTCCAAACGATCGCGCAAAACAACGTGGTTGGTGTCGCCAACGCCCAAACCGTCTACGAAAACGTATTCTGTCGGGACTTTTTTGTTGGTCAAAATACCTTGTCCATTTTTATCGAATTCCATTATCTGACCGTTGTCGGCAATGAGAATATTTTTGGGATCTATTCCGCCTTCTGCTGCGGCCTTGGCATGCATGTGCAAAAAGGAATGATTGCCTTCGATGGGAATTAGGTATTTAGGATTGACCATCTGATGCATCAATTTCAAATCTTCTTGTTTTGCATGTCCGCCGGCGTGGACGTCCATCATTTGCTAGTGAACAACTTCTGCGCCTTCGCGGTACAGAGTGTCTTTAAGGCGTTGAACGCTGCGTTCATTGCCCGGAATGACGGAAGAAGAGAAAACGACGGTGTCGCCTTTTTCGATCTGCACATTCGGATGTTCGCCGTTTGCAATACGCATCAAAGCTGCGCGGTCTTCTCCCTGCGCACCGGTACAGATGATTGCGACTTGGTTGTCAGGCAGTTTTAAAGCCTGTTTGACGTCGATTAAAGTACCTTTTTGGATTTTCATGTAACCCAACTCTTGGCAAATGGCCACATTGGATTTCATGGAATAACCTTCGATGGAAACTTTGCGTCCCATTCTTTCGCACGCCCAAATAATCTGTTGGATACGTCCAAGCATGGATGAAAACGTCCCGATCACAATGCGGCCTTTGGCGTTTGCAATGATATCGTCAATGTTGTGTTGAATATCGCCTTCCGTGAGCTGGCGGCCGGGTTGCGGAGCGTTTGTGGAGTCTGCCATCAAAGCCAAAACGTGTTGACTCCCAAGCTTTTTAATCTTTTCAATTTCCGTCGGCAGATCGCCGGAGGTTGCGGTGTCGATTTTAAAGTCGCCAGTGTGAACAACGATGCCGACCGGGGTGTGAATTACCGTTCCGAAAGAATCGGGAATGTTGTGCGAAACGCGGAAGAACTCAATCTTAAAACAACCGAGCTGCAAAACGTCGCTTGTTTTTACGACGTTGATTTTTAACGGCGCAACTCCACGGTGATCTTCTTGTCGCTTTTTGACCAAACCCGCAGTGAGTGCGCTCATGAACATGGGAGGATTTCCAAGTCGCGGTGCGAGATGGGGGATGGCGCCGATGTGGTCCAAATGGCCGTGCGTAATGATAACGCCGCGAATATTTTTTAATTTATCCGCGAGATAACTGATGTTCGGAATGATGTAATCAACGCCCGGCATGTCGTCTTCCGGAAATTGCAAACCCATGTCAATCAAAATAATGTCGTTCTTATATTCGATAAGCGACATATTGCGACCGACCTCTTCGTTGCCGCCCAAAACCATGATTTTAAGACGAGCATCCTTGCTCAAAGTATCTTTATCAGATCCTGTTCTTAAGCGAGGTTTGTGTTTGTAAGTGCTTAAACGCACTTCTTCCGTAGCGAAAGCGCCTCCGCGGCGCGAACGATTTCCGCCGCCGCGTTGTTTGTGATTCGGCTCAGCGGTTTTTTTGCCCGGAGCCGCCTGACGGTTATCAACCCTCGTAGGATTACTAACTCTCGTTGGATTATTGTCAGACCTAAAATGCGCGCCTTTAAAAACCGGCGCATTAACTGCGGCTGTGCGAAAATGTTCCGTCTTTAGCGCAGCTTGTTTGATTGCTTTTGCAATCAGCTCTTTGTTATCCGTTTTTTGGATGGTCGGCGAGAGCGAACCGTTTTGCGGTGATTTTTGATTGTGTCTAAAACCAAAACCGCCAGAACCCTTTCCAAATCTATTGTTGGATGGGTATTTGTAGAACTGTGTCATACATGTTTCCGCCAGAGGACGAATCATCGTCTTGCGCGGAATGAATAAAGTTAACGCAAAAGATAACTGATGTTTCCTTGCGATCTGAATAATAAAGTCTTTCGCCTATATAAGGCAGTTGATATATCTCAAAAAGAATTGATCTATATTGATCCAGACAAAATCTTGTTGAATCACGACTATTGAAATTTGGCTAACTTTAGACCAAATCGGCAACAAACGTTATTCACTTATGATGGTAGTATAGCATGATATGGCGAGGATGTCAATGTTAATAAGTTGAATTTAAAGTCATTAAAAACCGCTATGCGGTTTTTAATATGGTGGGCGGGGAGGGACTTGAACCCTCATGATCGAATGATCGCAGGATTCTGAGACCTGTGCGTCTACCAGTTCCGCCACTCGCCCACAAATCAATTATGAATTAAGAATTATGAATTAAGAATTGATGTCGCAATTATGATGATAAGTCCTGCTATTGTCAATTACATAATGACAATCTCCAAAATTCATAATTCTTAATTCATAATTCTTAATTTTTGATGTTATTTCCACCGCAGTCCCGTCTTTATGTACCATTGGCCGATATTTTGAAAACGGTTGGATGGTTGGGCCAGCTGTAAAGTGTCCGGTATGCCTTTGATGCGGTTGGAGATGACGTAGGCGTAGAAAGGCCTGACCAAAAATAGGGCGGCGGATTGCTTAAGGATTGCTTGCGATAAATCGCCGCGGGCTTTTGTAAGTGCCTGCGTGGAAGTTGCGGACTTTGTTCGTTCTATCAAAGTATCGACTTCTTTGTCCGCTAAACCGCTAAAGTTCATGCCGCGGTTTCCGGCTTGTCCGCTCCACCAAATTGGGAACAGATCCTGGTCCGGTTGCAGCAGAATATTCCACAATACGATTTGTCCGTTGCGATCTTGGCTTGAGACTTTCAGCAAATCTTTTGCGTTCATGGGTTTTGTGTCCACTTGCGCGCCCAAAAGCGACCACTGGCGTTTAAGCGCGTCGGAAACCTGCAAAAGCGCCGGATCATCCGGAGTAAAAATCGTGAAAGTCAATTTGGTGGAAGATGCTGTAGAAACCGGAGCCGGAAGTGTCTTTTTTGGATCCGGTTTTTGATAAATGCGTACGCTGTCATTGCTTGGCACAACCCATCCGGCATCTTGCAGGAGTTTGCGAGCGGCATCCAAATCATACGGCGTACTGGTCGTCGGCTGCAAAAAGGGAAAAGGCATTTCGGCGACAGAAGCCAAATTGTTGTACGCGGCAAGCAGATCTTGGCGGTTGGTGCCTATGTTTAAAGCTTGTCTGACTTTAGCGTCGGTCAAAGTCTTGTCTTTCAAGTTAAAGAAAGCAATGGTTTGCTGGGGAATCTCGAGTTTTTCGGTGTTCCAACGCGCGGTAGAACCGAACTTGCCGGCTTCGTCGGAAGGTATAAACGAAACTGCGTCCACCAGATCGGATTTAAGTGCATCCTCTGCGGATTGGCGATCCGGATAAAACTGGAAGGTTAGATTTTGAATATGAGGTTTAATTCCGTAGTAGCGGTCAAAACTTTCCAGCGTGTAAGAACGGATTATGCCGTAACTGTCGCGAGTGAATGACTTTACAAAATATTGGCCGGACCCGACCGGTTTGAGATTGATGTTGGCAAGGCGTGCGCTGGTTGGCGGAATATCCTGCCAAAGTTCTGCAGGTAATATGCCGACAGTGAGCGCGATTGGGAAAGTTGCATCGGCTTGATCCAGGACGAATTGCACGGTGCGGTCATCTTGTGCGGCGACGTTGACTCCGCGGAACAGGGGAGCGAGCAAGGATCCGCGAGCGGTATCTTGTATGCTTTCAATCGTAAAGGCCACGTCGGCCGATGTAACTGGTTTGCCGTTGTGAAATATCGCCTCCGGCTGCAAATGTACGGTCAACGTTTTTCCATCATCACTCCATTCGTAGCTGCCCGCCAAATCGGGGATCGCCTCCATGCCTTGCATGCGGAAAAGCCCGGAATAAATCAAAGATGACAGATCGGCATCCGTAGCGTTGGCCGGCGCATCTATAGGATTGATGGTCTGCGGTTCGCCGATTATCGCCTCTGTATAAGTTCCCCCGTCGGCCGGCACGGAAATCAAATGGTTGGCGGTTAACAAAGAAAATCCGGTCAAGATAAAAATAAAGAATAAAAACAAAGCGCCCATTAAAATGCGGCGCTCAAAAAGACTCAAGACCCTGGTTGCATAACGCAGCTGGCGCCAATGAGGCACTGATTGCGGACGCGTAACCGATAACACCAAAGCGTGGTCTTCGGCTGTTTTTGGATTTTGTTCACTCGAAGTCTTAGCCGAAGGTGTAAGCCAAAAAAGGATCCTGCGGACCCACGCATGTGCACGGTCAAAAGCTTCGGACATAAAATAGGACTCGCAGTCCTATGGAATTAAGCCAGGGCGATGTTTAAAATCGCGGTGGCGAAAAACAGAACCGCTATGCCGATGGTGGCGTAGAACAATCCTTTTTCGAGTCCTCTTTTTGTTCTAAAAACAGCGCCTTCTCCGCCAAACGAAGCTCCTAATCCGGTGCCGCGCTGCTGCAGCAAAATGGCCGTAACCAAGAGTATGGAAAGCGCTATCTGTATGATGGGTAATATGGTTTGTCGCATGGGAAACAGGGTATCTCTTAACCGG
>Ga0172379_10005625_pt1 | contig 17416 bp, 18 predicted proteins | sample GrowelOW334metaG_FD_119756 | JGI IMG/M metagenome (GOLD analysis project Ga0172379, IMG submission 119756) | Groundwater microbial communities from an aquifer near a municipal landfill in Southern Ontario, Canada - Groundwater well OW334 metaG | ecosystem: Environmental > Aquatic > Deep... | reverse complement strand
TTACGCAACTTGATGTTGTAGTCGCCATCATCCGTACCTGGACGAAACTTGATCTCTTTAACTTGAACTTGCTTTTGCTTAAGCTTGGCTTCGTGCTGCTTCTTGGCCTCGGCATATTTGAATTTACCGATATCCATAATGCGGCAAACAGGCGGCTCCGCCAAAGGCGCGATCTCCACCAGATCTAATTCCGCTTCATCAGCCATGCGCAACGCTTCTGCAATTGCAACTACGCCAACCTGCTCTCCCTCCGCGCCAATGAGTCGCACCTGGGGTGCTGTGATCTGCTCATTGATACGCTGCGACTTATCTTGTGCTATTGGAAATTCTCCATTAAAAAATTAAACCGTGCTATCCGCCTAGCAGCTCGGATTTCAAGCGCTGAATCAGCGCCTCTACCGACATCTGCCCAAGGTCTTCACCTTGGCGGTTTCGCACGGCAACGAGTCCTGCAGCCACTTCCTTATCGCCAAAAATCAACTGGTAAGGCAACTTCTGCAAGCTATGTTCCCGTATTTTATAGGTAATCTTCTCATTGCGCAAATCCAATTGCACCCTAAATCCTGCTGCGCGGAGTGTTTCCGTCACTTGCGTGCAATATTCGGCTTGGCCTTGCGAGATATTCATCACCACCAACTGCACAGGAGCCAGCCACAAAGGCATCGCTCCGGCATGGTTTTCAATCAACATGCCGATAAAACGCTCTAACGATCCAAGAATCGCACGATGCAACATCACAGGCGTCTTGCGCGTGTTGTCCTCGTCCACGAACTCCGCCCCCAAACGTCCGGGCATAGAGAAGTCCACTTGGATTGTGCCGCACTGCCACGAACGACCGATCGCATCCTTGATATGGAATTCGATCTTAGGGCCGTAGAAAGCACCTTCGCCGGGCAACTCGATCCACTCCAAACCTGATGCGCGCAAAGCCGCACGCAAGGCATTCTCAGCCTTATCCCAAATCTCATCGGAACCCACACGACTTTCTGGGCGTAACGCCAACTTCACCGTCACATCATTGAAACCAAAATCTTTGTAGACCTTGAGTACCAACGCATTGAACGCTGTCACTTCAGACTCGATCTGCGCTTCGGTACAGAAGATATGCCCATCGTCCTGCACGAAACCACGCACACGCATCAAGCCATGCAAACCACCCGATGGCTCATTACGGTGGCAAGAACCAAACTCGCCATAACGTAATGGCAACTCACGATATGAACGCAAGTCCGCATTGAATACTTGAATATGTCCAGGACAATTCATCGGCTTGATTGCGTATTCGTGCTTCTCAGATTCGGTGGTGAACATCCCAGCCTTAAAGTGTTCCCAATGGCCAGACTTTTCCCACAACACACGATCAATGATCTGCGGACAACGCACTTCCTGATAGCCGTTCTCACGATAGACACTGCGCATGTACTGCTCGATAGCCTGCCACAGCGCCCACCCCTTGGGATGCCAGAACACCATACCCGGTGCTTCGTCTTGCATGTGGAACAGGTCGAGCTGCTTACCCAATTTACGGTGATCGCGCTTTTCCGCCTCTTCGATCTGCATCAGATACGCATCGAGTTCCTCTTTCTTCGCCCAAGCTGTACCGTAGATGCGCTGCAACATCTCGTTCTTGGAGTCGCCGCGCCAATAAGCGCCCGCCACTTTCATCAACTTGAAGGCTTTTAGCTTCCCAGTCGAAGGCACGTGAGGGCCGCGACACAAGTCAGTGAACTCGCCTTCGCTGTAGAGCGACACATCTTGGTCGGCGGGAATCGATTCGATGATTTCGGCCTTGTACGCCTCGCCGATAGATTTGAAATAGACCACCGCCTCATCGCGCGGCAATACCTTGCGCGTCACTGGCAGATCCTTCTTCGCCAACTCTGACATGCGTTTCTCAATGGCGGTCAGGTCTTCTGGTGTGAATGGACGAGAATAGGCAAAATCATAGAAGAAACCGTTCTCGATGACAGGGCCGATGGTGACTTGCGCTTCCGGGAACAGCTCCTTGACGGCATACGCCAACAAGTGCGCCGTCGAGTGACGAATGAGATCGACACCTTCAGCATCTTTGTCAGTGATGATGGCGAGATTGACATCGCCCGAGATCAAGTACGAAGTATCGACAACTTGTCCGCCCACCTTGCCCGCAAGGGCAGCACGCGCCAGTCCAGCGCCGATACTCTGCGCGACTTCCGCAACCGTGACGGGATTTGGGAAAGTCCTTTGTGAACCATCAGGTAAGGTGATAACTGGCATATGAATCCCCACAAACAAAAAGTGCGGCATAGCCGCACTTTGACACTTTGAATTGGTAGGCACGATTGGACTCGAACCAACGACCCCTTGGATGTCGACCAAGTGCTCTAACCAGCTGAGCTACGCGCCTATAATAAAACGGTGCGCATTGTAACCAACAGCACCCGAATCGCCAAGAAATAAAACGAAAATTCTGATGTTTTATTGCCTTAGCTCACTGCAGCCCCATTTAGTCCCCGCCATACCCCTGTGTCGAATATTGACCCGGCGCAAGATTCTCGAACCGCGTGTACTCGCCCCTAAACATCAACTCGACTCTTCCGATAGGGCCGTTACGTTGCTTACCCACGATGATCTCGGCTTTGCCCTTTTCTGGGGTGTCGGGGTTATAGACTTCGTCACGATAGATGAACAAGATCAAGTCCGCGTCCTGCTCGATAGCACCTGATTCACGCAAGTCAGACATCACAGGCCGCTTGTTGGGACGCTGCTCCAAACTACGATTGAGTTGCGATAGCGCGATGACGGGAACGTGCAACTCTTTTGCAAGCGACTTCAAAGAGCGCGATATCTCAGAAATCTCAGTCGCTCTATTCTCGCTGGAGCGCCCCGCTGGAGAACTCATCAACTGGATGTAGTCGATGACGATCAACCCCAGACCTGGTGTCTCGATGCCCTGCTCATTAGCGGTACGGTTCTGTCGCTCTAGGCGGCGCGCGCGTGAACGCAATTCCAAGGCATTCAATCCAGCGGTCTCGTCGATGAATATCTTCGCGTCATTCAACTGCCCTAATGCGTGCGTCATGCGTGACCAATCGTCGTCTTCCAAGCGACCTGTGCGCAAGGTGTGCTGATTCAAACGACCAACCGAACCGATCATACGCATCGCCAATTGCGCACCACCCATTTCCATACTGAAGATGGCGACCGCTCTTCCAGAATCCAGCGCGACGTTCTCGGCGATGTTGATGGAGAAAGCCGTCTTACCCATACTCGGGCGTCCCGCCACGATGATGAGGTCACCCGGTTGTAAACCCGATGTCATGCGATCCAGATCGATGAATCCAGTCGCGATGCCCGTCACTTCACTCGTGTTCTCACGGCTGTATAGACTTTCGATGCGCTCAACCACCTCGGTCAGCAACGGCGAAATTGGGGCGAAACCTTGGCGCCCACGCTCACCTTGCTCTGAAATCTCGAAGACCTTGCTCTCAGCCTCATCCAGCAACTGCCCTGCATCACGACCACCGGGGTTATACGCACTAGTCGCAATCTCGCTTCCAACTTCGACCAACTTACGCATGATGGCGCGCTCGCGCACAATCTCGGCGTAACGACGGATGTTTGCCGCAGAAGGCACGTTTTGCGCCAGCGTACCCAGATAGACCAAACCACCGGCTTTCTCTAACTCAGCATTGCTCTCAAGTGACTCCGCAACGGTGATAACGTCGACAGGCTTCGCGTGTTCGGTCAGGCGGCCGATGTGGCGCCAAATCAGACGGTGCTCGTGACGATAGAAATCATGCTCGCTCAACAAGTCAGCGACCTTGTCCCATGCACTGGTGTCCAGCAGGATACCGCCTAACACCGATTGCTCAGCCTCGACCGAATGAGGAGGTAGTTTCAACGCTTCGAGTTGTGGGTCTGAGACGGGGGCAGAGAAGTTTTGCATGATGTGGCCGCAAATTTTGGGAAGAGGATTCTACACTTTCCAGACGATAAAAAAGGGCTGTCGCCAGCCCTTTTTCCTAACTACCTGACAGCGCTGAATTATTGCTCAGCTTGTACAGTGACAGTGACGTTAGCCACGACATCTGGGTGCAGGCCAACAGTGATCGCGTGATCACCGATCTGCTTCAGATGGCCGGTTGGCGTACGTACTTGGCCCTTCTCGACTTGGTGACCTTGAGCGACCAATGCTGCTGCGATGTCAGCGTTAGTCACAGAGCCGAACAGCTTGCCATCAACACCTGCTTTTTGAGTCAGTGTCAAAACAAAACCTTCCAGCTTTGCGCCACGCGCTTGTGCATCGACCAACTTAGCCGCTTCGGCCGCTTCCAACTCAGCACGACGAGCCGCGAAGTCAGCAACGTTGCTTTCTGTAGCGCGCTTTGCCTTGCCTTGAGGGATCAGGAAGTTGCGTCCGAAACCATTCTTAACTTTGACAACATCGCCCAACTGACCGAGGTTGACTACTTTTTCCATCAGAATAACTTGCATGGTCTACTCCTTAGTGCAAATCAGTGTAAGGCATCAAAGCCAGGAAACGAGCACGTTTCACAGCGACACTCAATTGACGCTGGAAGCGTGTCTTGGTGCCAGTGATACGGGCTGGGATCAACTTGCCGTTCTCAGCGATGAATTCCTTAAGGATGTTGATGTCCTTGTAATCCACTTCCGCGATCTTTTCTGCTGTGAAGCGGCAGAACTTGCGACGCTTGAACAACTGACGTGAAGAGTTACCCTTCTTGTCATCTTTTTTCTTAAATACACGAGCCATTTTTTTGCTCCTATTTCAATGTGACGTTATCAATGTGCAACACCAACTGCGCGATCTTGAGGCTACGCTGCGCTAGGAAACCTTCGGCTCTCACCTGCTGTCCGGGTTGCACGCGGCTGACTTGCTTTGCCGCTTCACCGAGTGCCAGTGCGGGTACGTCACACTGAACTTGGCGCTGCATCCCTGCTTCCTGCTGCATCGAGGTGTGGCGCAACTTGAACACCACTCTCTCTATTCCTGCTGGGGTGTAGCGCAAGCCTTCCGACTCCACCACCTCCCCGTCGATCACACAACGGTTGTTGCTCAATACAAATTACGCAGCTGCAGCTGGTGCTGCATCAGCAGCATCAGTGTAAGAGCGCGATTTTTCTTCCTTCATCATGGCGGAAGGCACAACGACAGCTGCCTTTGTCTTGATGGTCAGGTGGCGCAACACTGCATCGTTGAACTTGAACGCATGTTCCAGTTCTTCCAGTGTAGGCTGATCGATCTCGATGTTCATGAGCACGTAGTGTGCTTTGTGGATCTTTTGGATCGGGTATGCCAATTGGCGGCGGCCCCAGTCTTCCAGACGGTGGATGTGACCATTCTTGCTGGTCACCAACGTGCGATAACGCTCGATCATCGCGGGCACTTGCTCGCTCTGATCAGGATGCACGATAAATACGATTTCGTAGTGTCGCATTACATCTCCTTGTGGATTAAAGCCCCCCGACATTAAAGTGGACGGTGGAGCAAGGTTTAGAACTCCCTTTTTCAGGGAGCGCGCATTATAGGGATATTTCCCCTGACGTCAACCAGAAAACCCCAATCAATCAGCAGCTAGGATGCGCAATGGGGGTAAGTTGACGATACGGCGGGTCGCTAGCCAACCGGCCAAGGTGACCACCGCCACCCCGCCTAACAGCCCGATCGCCCACACGGAGAAGTTCGCCTGATAGGGTATCTCCAGGACGAAACGCGCCAGCACCCAGCCTAACAAGGCCGCGCCCGCAGCCGCAAACAGACCACTCAACCCGCCCAGAATGGCGAATTCGGCCAGATGCAATCGGCGCAGATAACCACTATCGGCCCCCAAGGTACGCAAGATAGCCACCTCGTGGCTGCGCTCATCCTGTGTGGCAAGCAAAACGGCGTACAGAACAGCCAATCCAGAAAGTAGTGTGAATAGAAAGACCGCACTCACGGTCTGCGCAATCTGGTCCATGATGCCGCGCACTTGAGCGATGACCGCACCCGTGTCGATCAGCAAGATGTTGGGGAAGGTTCGTGACAGTTCGTCGCCCACACGCGCCTTGTCTGGCGATAGATAGAAGCTGCTGAGATAGCTGGTCGGAAAATCTTTGAGCAGCTCTGGCGTGGTGATGACGAAGAAATTCACCTTCATCGAATCCCATTGCACCTTGCGTAGACTGGTGACCTTGGCGGTGAAATGACTTCCCGCCACATCGTAGGTGAGTGAATCGCCCAGCTTGATGTTCAGCGTCTTGGCGATACCCTCTTCCACCGACAGTTCTCCCGTCCCGCTGGTGTTCCACCATTGCCCAGCCGTCACCTCATTCCACGTTGGCATCTGCTCCATATAAGAAAGATTGAACTCGCGCTCAACCAAGGCCTTCGCACGTTGGTCGGCAAAACTATCGCCATTCACCGCAAAATCGTTGATCGCGATGAGTCTACCTCGCACCATGGGCTGTAACTCTGGCGCTGATAGTTCACGTTGTGTAAAGAAATCGAGTACAGGCTGATGTTGGTCTGCTTGGACGTTCACAAGGAATCGGTTAGGTGCATCCGGAGGCAACTTACTTTGCCATGCCTCCAACAAATCCCCACGCACCAGAGTCAACACCAGTAACGCCATACCCCCTAGACTCAGTGCCACCACCTGTACTGCGGCACTACGCCCATGTCGCGCCAGATTATTGAACGCCTGCCGCCAGTGCGCCTGAAAATAGGATGCGTAACGAGCAAGCAGATGCAACAACAGCCAGGCCAACCAGCCAAACAACAGCAAGCCCGCAAGCAGACCGCCCAAAACCGCCATGCCCAGCTTCAACGAGCCCGCATGCCACAAGAACAATCCAGCCAACACGCTCACCGCGAGTCCATAGATCAACCAACCACTTGCTTCAGGCAAACCCAACTCGCGACGCAACACGCGTAGAGGCGACACCTTGCGCAGTTGCAACAAAGGCAGGAAAGCGAAACCCAGCAACAAAGCAAAACCGCTGATGGCAGCTTTGATCAAAGGCAACATACTCGGTTGAGGCAAGCTTGCCTCACGCATCGAGGCGATGCTTTCGACAAGAGCTGCTTGCGTAAGGTACCCCAACAAACCACCGATCAACACGGCCACGATGCCGAGCAACACGAATTGATAGAGAAACAGATTCAGCACCTGCCCTTGTTGCGCGCCAAGACAACGCATCACCGCCACGCCATCGAGATGACGCAACACGAAACGCCGTGCGGCCAATGCCATCGCTGCCCCAGCCAAGATGGCAGCCGTGAGCGCAGCCAGTCCCAGAAAATGTTCTGCTCGTTCCAGTGCCGCTCGAATCTCAGGACGCGCATCGCGCACGTCTTCCATCTTCTCGTTACCGGAAAGCTTTTCTTGCAGCGATGCTTTTAAGGCAAGCACCTGCGTTGCATCACCCGCGATCATCAAGCGATAAGAGATGCGACTACCCTCTTGTAGCAAGCCTGTGGAAGCCAAGTCGGCCTCGTTCATCAACACGCGTGAAGCAAAGCTGGCGAAACCGATGGACTGGTCGATGTCCTTCACGATGCGCGCCGCCACTTTGAAACGTCGCGCACCAATGACGAGTTCACCCCCAACCTTCACACCTAAGCGGCGTAGCAATCGCTCATCAACCCATACTGTGCCATCCGCAGGTATGGCAGGAGCAATGTGCAAATCACCATCGTCGATCTCGATCTTGCCGCGCAAAGGATAGCCAGCCTCCACAGCCTGTATCTCACTCAACAACACCTGCTCGCCATGCCCCACCATGCTGGGGAAGGTACGACTATGCACCACCTGCAAACCTTTGGACTCAGCGGCTTTGCGGTAGTCGATTGGAATTGGTCGCGAGGAAGTGATGCGCAGATCAGCGCCAATCAAGCTCTGCGCCTGCTGCTGCAACGCTTGGCGCACCCGATCTGCGAATAGACCAACAGTGGCGAGACTGCCGACCGCCAGCACGAGCGCGAGTAACAATACGCGCCATTCGCCAGCGCGCCAGTCGCGACGTAATAGATTCAATGAAAGACGAAGTAGATTCACTACACCACCCGCCCTGCCGCCAACCGCAACTGCTTACCGCATCGTTTTGCCAGATTTTCGTCATGCGTTACCAATATCAACGTCGTGCCTTGTGCGCGATTGAGTTCGAGCATCAACTCGATGACTTGCGCACCTGTGGCGGCATCTAGGTTTCCCGTAGGTTCATCGGCGAAAAGTATCTTGGGTTGGGTGACGAAGGCGCGGGCGAGTGCGACGCGTTGTTGTTCACCACCGGAGAGATGTTTAGGGACATGGTGTGCGCGTGCGCTCAGACCGACTTGTTGCAACGATACTTCGGCGCGCTGTCGCGCATCTTTCACACCAGCCAACTCAAGCGGCAGCATGACGTTCTCTAGTGCATTCAAAGCGGGGAGCAATTGGAAGGATTGGAATACGAAACCTGCCAATTCACCACGGAGACGAGCGCGGCCATCTTCATCCAATTCAAACAAGTCGGTGCCATTCAACGAAACACTGCCGCTACTCGGTACGTCCAAACCTGCCAACAGCCCCAACAAGGTGGATTTGCCCGAACCAGAAGCACCGACGATAGCCAGACTCTCTCCCGCCGCCACCTCGAAGCTGACTTCATTCAGGATGACCAAGGGCTGATCGCCACTTTGCACTTGCTTGGTGAGCCCTACTGCTTGCACAATCGATGACATGAATACCTTTCTGAGAATCGCTCTACTGATGGCCGCAGTCGCGCTATCTAATTCCGCACATGCCGCCAAGACCATCTTGATCTTTGGTGACAGTTTATCAGCCGGCTATGGGATCGCACGTGACGATTCATGGGGTAACTTGTTACAGACCTCATTGAAAGTAAGTCATCCGCAATACGAAGTAGTGAATGCCAGCATCAGCGGCGAGACAACATCTGGCGGCGTACGGCGTATCGGCAAGGCATTGCAGGAGCATCGCCCTGCTATCGTGATCGTGGAGTTGGGCGCGAACGATGCGTTACGTGGCACGCCGCTAACTGATACCGATAAGAACTTGAACAACATCATTGCTCAAGCAAAGAAAGCGCGCGCTAAGATTTTGCTACTAGGGATTCAGATACCGCCCAACTACGGGCTGAACTACACCAAACGATTCAGCGCGCTATACCCGAAGCTGGCAAAGAAACATAAAGTGAGCCTGGTGGGCTTCATGCTGAAAGACATTCCGCCTGAGCAGTTCCAAGCGGACAACCTGCATCCAAATGCGGTAGCACAGCCTCAAATATTGAAGAACGTACTACCGCACCTGACACCTCTGCTTAGCGCAAAGTGACCCCACCCACTTGAGCGCCGAACCCCGGGAATGCGCTGGCCACACCGGCTCCTAGTTTCTTGGCCAAACGATCTGCGATGTTCTCACGTGCGGTGAAATCCACGATGTCCTCCGCCTTGATGACATCACGTGCCACGGAATCCACACTACCGATCTCGTCCGCCAGCCCCATCTCGATGGCTTTATCACCACTCCAGAAAAGCCCGCTGAACATCTCTGGAGTCTCCTTCAAGCGCTTACCACGACCTTGCTTCACCACATCGATGAACTGTTGATGGATGCCCACCAGCAAGCCCTTGGTGAAAGCTTCATGTTTCGGGTTGCGTGGTGAGAAGGGATCCATGAAGCCCTTGTTCTCACCTGCAGTCATCAAACGGCGCTCCACACCCAACTTCTCCATCGTACCTGTGAAGCCGAAACCATCCATCAACACGCCGATGGAACCGACGATACTCGCCTTGTTGACGTAGATCTTGTCTGCCGCCGCCGCGATGTAGTAACCGCCCGATGCACACATGTCTTCCACCACCACATACAAGGGAACATCCGGATGCAATGCGCGCAAGCGACGGATCTCGTCATTCACTAGACCCGCTTGCACTGGGCTACCACCGGGGCTATTGACGCGCAGAATGACGCCTGCTGTGTTCTTGTCTTCAAACGCATCATTCAGACTAGCCATCAAGTTATCGGCATTCGCATTGCTATCTGCTGATATGACACCTTGCAGATCGACCAGCGCGGTGTGCTTGCCACCCGACATGCTGCCGTCGCTGTTGCTGCCCGCCCATCCCATGAAGAGGAATAACAACAAGAACAGATAGCCGAAGGTCAGCACCTTGAAGAAGATGCTCCAGTGACGCGCACGACGTTGTTCCTGAATTGCTGACATCGCCAGCTTTTCCAGTACGCCTCGTTCCCAATTGGGTGTGTTGTTTTCTTCTGACATATTCACTCCTTAAATTTCCGTTCATGCTGAGCTTGTCGAAGCATGTAACTTTTACCCTCAAACCCTTCACCCTTCGACAAGCTCAGGGCGAACGGCGTAAAAAATCATGCGTTGGCTTTGAACCAAGCACGCAATCCGTGAAAATCATCTAACAAAGCCAGTGGGGCTAACGCACGCAATTGGTCTTCGGGGTGAGCGCCGTGAGTCACCCCCACCACATCCACCCCCGCGTTGATGGCCATCTGTAAATCATGGGTAGTATCGCCCACCATCAGCACACGCTCCGGATCGACCGCCAATTCATCCATCAATTCGTGCAACATCGCCGGATGCGGTTTTGAGAAGGTCTCATCCGCCGTACGTGAGGCAATGAAGAATTCGCGCAGGCCGCTGCTATCCATCACCCTATCCAAGCCTTTACGGCTCTTGCCGGTGGCAACTGCCAACAGATAGCCCGCCTCTTTCAATTCAGCGATAGTCTCCGCCGCACCATCGAACAAGGGAATAGATTGGTCTTGTGCCAAAAAATAGTGACGGTAACGATCCGCCAATGGCTCATGCATGTGCGGCGGTGCATCCGGCACGGCATGTTGCAACGCCTGCGCCAAGCCCATGCCGATGACATGCCGCGCATCTTCATCACTAGGGATTGGTAAAGCGAGGTCGCGACAGGCTGATTGGATGGAAGTCGCAATGACTGCCGTGGAATCCATCACTGTGCCGTCCCAATCGAAATTTTATTATGTATAAATATCGGTAGACTAAAGAATTCTATATATAACAACGGATCGATTAGATTTTTCATCAACCGACTTCTAACAGTTGAAATTTGCATTTCAGTTGACGACAAATTACCCACATTAAGCAGCCGCTAGAGGTTCTTCCACAATAAAACGGTTGATATTTCCTACTGAAACCAAAGTCTGAAATTATATTCGAAAAGGTTTTAATACAGTGCCAATATCAACTTATGGAATGTCTGTCAAATAAACCAGTCATATATTCGCCCGAAGTGGCCAAGTCAAACGCTCGATCAGTGCCGCTCATGATCAAGCCCCATAACAACATTTCCCAGCACACCAACGAGTGTTTCCATTCCTCCAATCAGCATTTCAATTTGCTCGGCATTGGGTCTGTTGGTACTAATCATTGCAAGCGTCTCATCAAGCGGAAGTTCCCCGTATTTTGATTGGTAGTGGGCGACGTTGATTGCCAACAGTCTTGCCGTTTCAGCCAGGTCATCCTTGGATGCCTTTTCGATTAACTGGTCGGCGAGGTTGGTGTATTGTCCGAGAGTGGCTATATCTGACATGGTGATTCTCCATTATGAAATCGTACTTTACCCGAATTACTCTGCTGACCTCTGTACTGCTGTTCGCGAATATCTCAATCGCTGACACACTTCAAGGAAGAGTAGTTGGTCTGGCTGATGGAGATACAGTGACAGTTCTTGATTCCTTAAATGTCCAGTTCAAGATTCGGCTGATGGGTATTGATGCTCCCGAAAAGAAAATGTCCTTTGGACAGAGATCAAAGGAACACTTGTCTGACTTGGTCTTCAACAAGCAAGTCACGGTTGAGTACAGCAAACGAGACAAGTACGGTCGCACAGTCGGCAAGATAATTGTGAATGGAGTCGATGCCAATCTTGAACAAGTCAAAGCTGGCATGGCGTGGCACTACAAGCAGTATCAACGCGAACAGTCTGTTGATGACCGTTCAGCCTATGCTCAGGCTGAGGAGCGGGCACGAACAGCGAAAGCTGGTTTGTGGATCGATCCTGATCCAACACCACCTTGGGATTGGCGTCACACTAAAAAGGAAAAGAACTAGCCATCATGTGCGGACGCTTTGCCTTGAAAGAATCCCCCAAGAATCTTGCCGAGCATTTCAGGGTAGCCGGCCACTTTGATTGTGCGCCATCTTGGAACATTGCGCCTTCGATGCGCATAGTCTCGATTACTGCTGACCACGAAGAAAAGCGGCACGTCAGGATGATGCGCTGGGGACTTATCCCGTCATGGGCCAAGGATGCGACCATTGGCAACAAACTGAACAATGCTCGCGGTGAGACCGTAGCCGAGAAGCCCTCGTTTAGGAACGCATTCAAGACTCGCCGTTGTCTCATCCCTGCATCAGGATTCTATGAATGGAAGATGGAGAGCGGTATAAAACAGCCGTGGTATATCAGCTACAAATCTGGAGAGCCAATGGCATTCGCCGGCCTATGGGAAGAGTGGAAACCGAGTGATGGAGAAGCAATTCAGACTTGCTGCATCATCACCACAGAAGCGAACGCAATAATGCAGCCGATCCACGACCGCATGCCTGTAATTCTGAATCCCGACCAGTGGGAGCAATGGCTTTCTCATGAAGTGCGTCGTGCCGACCTTGTACAACCCCTCATTGCTCCACACGACTCTGAATCCATGCAGGCATGGCCTGTGACGCGTGATTTGAATCGAGCAGGTCTTCGTAATGACGCAGGATTGACTGAGCCGCTTGCGAGAGATTTCGGAATCGATTGACAACAGAACGTTCGTTCTCTAGGATGTGTCGGACGTCCACCCAGTACGTTTGCTCCGATGAACATCCAAAGTCCCACCGCCGTATTACTGCCAGCTATAGGTCGACCCTCTATCCGCGTCCCCTTGTTCAGCCATGCCGTGCCGGCCGGTTTTCCATCACCAGCCGATGACTATGTCGAAGGGCGGTTGAGCCTGGATGAGCATCTCATCGCGAACAAGGATGCGACCTTCTTCGTCCGTGCACGTGGCAAGAGCATGGAAGGTGCGGGCATCCAGGACGGCAACATTCTTGTAGTCGACAAATCCATAACACCCAAGTCGGGAAGTATCGTTGTTGCCTTCGTCGATGGTGAATACACAGTGAAGACCTTCATCAAGCGTGCCGGGAAGATTGTTCTCCGTCCTGAGAATCCCTCATTCAGTGAGATCGAGTTCAAGGATGGCCAGGAGCTTCAGGTTTGGGGCGTAGTCGTTGGGACTGTGAAAAAGTATGTCTGAGGCACGATGCCATGCCGATAGCTCTTGTCGATTGCAACAATTTCTATGTCTCGTGCGAACGGGTCTTCAATCCCAACCTTGAGGGGAAACCGGTTGTCGTTCTGAGCAATAACGACGGGTGCGCTGTCGCACGCTCCAACGAAGTCAAAACGCTCGGCATCAAAATGGGAGAGCCGTGGTTCAAGATGGAGAAGCTGGCCAGACAGCACGGCATCATTGCGCTATCCAGCAATTACACCTTGTACGGTGAAATGTCATCGCGGGTAATGTCGATTCTTTCCAATTTCTCTCCCCAGCAAGAGATTTACTCGATCGATGAATGCTTTCTGGACCTCAGTGGGTTCGCCCACCTATCGCTTGCTGAATACGGGTTACGTATTCAGCAGACGGTCAAGCAAAGTACAGGCATCCCCGTGTGTGTTGGCATCGCAGAAACCAAGACGCTGGCAAAACTTGCCAACCACTGCGCAAAGAAGAGATTGGCCGGTAATGATGGCGTGTGTGATTTCGGGATGTTGGGTGATGTCGAGCGCAGCACTCTGTATGCCTCAATTCCCGTAGGTGAAATATGGGGTGTTGGCTACAAACACACTGAGAAGCTCCAGACGTTAGGAATCCAGACGGTTGAAGACCTGCGCACCTCTGCCCTAGAAAGAATCCGCAAACACTTCTCTGTCGTACTGGTTCGCACCGTTCAGGAACTCAACGACATCCCTTGCATCGAGCTGGAAGACGCGGGTGTGCCAAGACAGCAGATCATGGTCTCACGTTCATTCGGTACTAAGGTATCGAGCCTTTCAGAACTGTCGGAATCAGTCGCACAATACGCCACACTTGCAGCAGAGAAGCTGCGTCACGATGGTTCTGTGGCATCCAGCCTCTGCGTCTTTATCCGAACCGATCCCTTCAAGGAAGGAGAGAAGCAGTACCACAATTCGGTGATCGTCCCCCTCCCCATCCCCAGCGATAACACTTCACATCTCGTCGGAGCAGCACTGGCGGGACTGAAGCAGATATATCTTGGTAGCTTTCGCTACAAGAAGTCGGGGGTGTTATTGATGACGCTCCAACCCAAGGCAACGATGCAACACGACCTGTTCGAAGTCGCTGATCATCAAGCGAAATCGGATAGCCTCATGCAGGTCATGGATGCAATCAATCATAAAATGGGTAAAGGGAGTCTCTCGACTGGCGCATCTGGAATCAGGCAGCGCTGGAGTATGCGAAGAGAAAAAAAGTCTCAAAACTACACATCTAGCTGGTCAGAATTGATAGTCGCGAAATGAGGCTGCACTCGACGAGCTCGTATGTCGATCAGTCTCGAGGACTCATCATCGGCCATTACTGCCGGTGGCGTCTACATATACTAAGGGCAGGTATGTGTGGCATTAGAGACATTCGATGTGGAAAATATCTTCTACCTTGTCAGACAGGGGCCGCCCCTTTGCTACCCTTTAGAGTTGCACATCAAAACTTCGCTTTGGTGGAGAACGTGGACGGCGATTAACTCACTTTTGTCTCTTGAGGGCTCACCAATCCGCCACGAGGTATAAAGGTACCGTGAAAGTGATATGAAAAGTGAAGGGTGATCTGAATGTTTCTTCATTCAGACCACCGTCACTCCGGGTCTGCTCTGCTACAGCCCTACTTTGTGCGTAGCTGTTATACACACAAAGATTCTTGCTACCGATTTCGGAATGATATTGAGATTTCGAGAAAAACATAATTGGGGCATCCCCTACATTATTGCGAAGTGGCTTCAAGTCAATAAGTAGCTGAAGAAATTTAGGAATTTCGTTTGAAAATATTGAAGCTAATGGATTCCCTTAAGCGTCGATATAGGTGGAGATATCTGATTGGGGAGATTTTCTATTTACCCCGGCGGGGGGGGGGTAAATAATGATCTACGGGAGCTGGCTGCATACTCGTTGGCAGCGGGTTTTACCGAGGACTTTGCCATAAAAGCGCTGAATCGTAGGCAACTGAAAGGACATCACAAGCATGACTTACGAAACTATTCGGCACGTCCTCCAGTTAGAAATAGTTCTGGATCCACCATGTTCCCATTAAGCACAACACTCCAATGCAGATGAGGGCCGGTAGCACGTCCAGTCTGCCCTGAAGTGCCAATATCTTGGCCTTTAGCCACCTCATCGCCCACCTTTGTACCAATCTGGTCAAGGTGACAATACATGGTGATCAGGCCATTTCCATGGTCTAGAAAAATAGTCTTGCCGTTAAAGAAATAGTCATCTACCGCTAGGACACTACCGCGCGCAACTGCCTTGATCGGAGTCCCTACAGGAACTGCCACATCAAGTCCTGAATGGGGTGAACGTGACTCGCCATTGAAAAAACGGCGTAATCCAAAAGGGCCGGACATCCTGCCTTCCGCAGGCAAAGTGAATAGTGCATCCGTATCGTTAATTTTGCGCCAGTGACGCTTAAGTTCCAAGATCCTTGCGATCTCGTGCTTGGCACGCGCTGCATTCTTGGGAGACAGGTGTACCTTGCCTTTATCTTTGAGTGAGAGGTGTTGCTCGGGATATTGCTTGGGGATTACCTCAAAGATTTGCGTTTTAGAGACGCCGCCACTATCGATTCGAATCGAATGAGATCCTGGCTTCATATCAAGAGCCAGCCCGATCACAGCGACCCACTGACCTTCATGCTCTTCGACAAACAAGGGGCGATCATTCATCCACGCTTGCGGCGGCGCTTTATTTGTTGATACAACGTCTAATGGAATGACGGCGACCCCGCCCGGCACATTGGAGGATTGCGGAATCGCTGCATGCCCAAGAGAGGGTAATAGAAAAAAGAATAAGCAGGTTCGAAAAAGAATGGTCATCTTCGCATCAAAAATGATCGCCACCGCAAAACAGATGCCGCGCACAAGAAATCATTTCTTGGTGTCGGTATAGGCTGCAACTTTCATGGTATCCCCAGGCAGCTTACCTAATGTGAACGAATAGAAACGACGTACTAGCGGCACAGGATAGAACATCACCAATAGCGCTGTGACGCTGATGCTGACCAGCACCACCATGTAAGTCGTATCACGAATCAGCTCGCCACCCGCCACCCCGTATTGCAGCGGCAATGCAGCCAACACTGCTGCGGCCAATCCCTTCGGGGCGAGCATAGAAGTGATCGCCGCATCGCGCAAACCATAACTTTCGTTGCGAAACACCATGCGCGTTAATCCGAGCCGCATCACATACACCAACAGCACCATCGCCACTGCGACTAATGCCAACTCGGCCGCGCCAAAATGAATAGAGATACCGAGATAAACAAAGAAGTAGGTCTTCAGCAGAAACACCGCTTCGCGATAGAACCCCAAGTCCATCTCGTTCAGAGGTTCGATATTGCTGCCTATGCTAGAAATTCGGTGCAAGCCGAACTTCTCGAAATTCGTCAGCGTGATCCCCAACGCAAGTGAAGCGATCGCACCGGAAAAACCGAGGAATTCAGTTGCACCGTACACGATGAATACGTAGGCCAAGGTAGATGAGATGGTGTTCGGAAAGTCGCGCACCTTTCCCAGCACCAGTAGCCAGCCGATGCCGCCCACCACACCAATCACGGCAGCGAAGATGAGAGCCGACAACACACCACCGATCAATCGCCCCGGATCGACTCCACCTTGCGTGAATACCTGTAACAAAGCGAACACACCGACAATGCAGAGCACATCGGTCAAGGCCGACTCCAGCACCAACACGGTGGCGGGTTTTTCCGACAATTGCAGCGCGCTTACCATGGGGATCACTACTGCAGAAGACGTACCGCCCAGAATCACACCCAGCAAGATGGAGGGTAGCAATTCCAGCTCCAGCACTGCGAATCCGATGGCGGCGACTATGAGCACAGTCAATACGAAACACAGGGTGGCAAGCAATCCCGTCGTTCCTAACGATTTTCCCAGTGTGGTGATGTTCAGCGAAGTGCCGCTCTCGAACAGGATCACCACCAACGCGATGGTGGCGATAAGCGAACCGATCTTGCCAAAATCATCCGGTGTGACGATGCCCAGCACGGGGCCGATCACGATACCTACCAGCATCAGCACCAACACATCGGGAATATTGGTCTTGCGGAATTGCAACGACAAGAAG
>Ga0172379_10005624_pt1 | contig 17416 bp, 13 predicted proteins | sample GrowelOW334metaG_FD_119756 | JGI IMG/M metagenome (GOLD analysis project Ga0172379, IMG submission 119756) | Groundwater microbial communities from an aquifer near a municipal landfill in Southern Ontario, Canada - Groundwater well OW334 metaG | ecosystem: Environmental > Aquatic > Deep... | reverse complement strand
TTTCTAAGTTTAACTTTTTAATTTCAGTTTTGAGTTGGTTTTCTAGCCGCCCAAAGCCGATTAGTCGGAAAATAACGTCGGGCATAATTTTTATAATTTCTTTGGCCGCCGTAATCAAGTAAGCTAAACCTTTAGTTAAATAGAAATTAGCAATAGTTCCGACAATTATTTTATCTGGCGGTAAGTTTAGTTGTTGTCTGGCAGTTGCTTTATTCAAAAAACTTATTGGTTCAATACCATTATTGATAGTAATTAATTTATCTGCGGAAGTAATTTTATTTTTAATTCCCACCTGTCGGTCATATTCCGAAACGCAAATTAATTTATCTTTATATTTAGCAGAGAATTTTTCTGCCCAAATATAAATTTGTTTTTGCCAACCGGCCATCGGTTCATTGAAAACAAAGCCATGAACGGTATAGATTATTTTTTTTACATTGGCATGCCGGCCAGCAATGGCGCCAATAACTCCGGCTTTACTACTATTGAGGTGTAAAATATCCGGTTTAATTTTTTTTATTAATTTTTTAATTTCAAAGTAAGCTTGGATGTCTTTTGTCAAATTAATCTGGCGGACTAAATTTTTTAATTTGTAATTTTCAACATTTTTTTCGTCTAATTTGGCAAATAACTCATCATTACCACCAGCGGCAACAGCGACTTTATAGTCACTGGCAAGATGCGTTGCTAAATCAAAAATATAGCGCTGGGCGCCGCCCCATTCTGATTGGGTAACAAGATATAAAATTTTGCTTGGTTGAGCCATAAATTAATGATAAAAAATTTTAAATCAGCCTTGACCAAAAACAAATTTTATATAATAATGATAAGGTATTATTGATTAATAATCAAGCTAATAATTTGAATAATGAAAGCACGAGTTCTATTAATTTGTCCTAGTACCGCCATTAAAATTTTTAAGGAATCAAAGATTAGTGTAGCAATCCCTCATATTCCTTATCTCTCTTTAGCCGCTTTAGCGGCAGCCTTATTAGATGACGGTTATCCAACTCAGATTTTGGATTTAAGTATTTCTCAAGAACCTTTGAAGGATTTGGATCTATCCTTAAAGAGGTTCCAACCAAATTTTGTTGGTATTACTTTTACCACTGGCCTATTAAAAGATGCCAGTGATTTAGTTAATCGGATTAAATCATTTGATAATTCAATAAAAGTTATTGCCGGTGGCGTTCATTCCTCGATTTTTCCAGCGGAAGTGGTTGAGAAGCACAATTTTGATTTTGCAGTTTTTGGGGAGGGTGAAATTACTTTGCTTGAATTAGTCTCAGGGAAAGCTTTGGAAACTATTGATGGTTTAGCTTATCGAGATAATCAGAATAAGGTTGTGGTCAATAAACGGCGAGAATTAATTGAGGATTTGGATTCTTTACCTTATCCGGCTTTTTATCTGTATAATTCTAAAAATTACCATTGTCCCAGGATTACTTCCAAAAAAAGTCCAGTTGTAGCGATAGAAACTAGTCGGGGTTGCTGGGGTAACTGTATTTTTTGTAATAAACATGTTTTTCAAAGACGAGTCAGAGCTAAGTCAGCCAAACGAGTTGTTGATGAAATGGAAATGGTATTGAATTTGGGCTACAAGGAGATTCATATTTGGGATGATTGCTTTTCCGCTGCCCTTGATCACCCTAAAAAAATTTGCGATGAAATATTAAGAAGAGAATTAAAAGTTTGTTGGAATATTTATAATGGAATCAGAGTTGATCGAGTCGACGAAGAATTACTAATTAAACTTAAAGCAGCCGGTTGTTATCAAGTGAGTTTTGGTATTGAATCGGGTGATCAGCAAGTTTTAAATCGTTCTCGAAAGGGGATCACCCTTGAGCAGACTAGAAACGCAGTTAAGCTGGCCAAAAAGGTTGGCATTGATGTTTTGGGGTTTTTTATGATTGGTTTACCTGGTGAGACTCCCGAGTCAATTCAAAGGACTATTGAATTTGCTAAGGAGTTAGATGTAGATTTACCAAAGGTTGGGATTGCCACTCCCTTACCGGGCACGGAATTTTTTGATGAATGGAATCAACGCGGCCTCATTCTTTCTTATGATTGGTCAGATTATACTTTTCATACTACTAAGCGGATAGCAAAATATCCTGAGTTGCCGGAAGAAATTTTCGGATATTATAATACTTTCTATCGAAAGCTATACCTGCGGCCAAGTTTTATGTGGAAACGTTTTTGGCGAGGTTTAAAGACTGGTCAGATTTTTTTTGATGTCTATTATTTCATGAAAATCTTTCTTCGGTTTAAATGGTAAACGTATTTTTCTTGGAAAATTTTGTCCTTGACCAAAAACAAATTTTATATAATAATAGTAGGGTCAAATTGATTAAGAATTAAGTTCATTTTTTGCTAAAATAGGATATTTTTAAAACCCCGACCGAGGCTTGGCCTGGGGGTTTTCTTAGCTTTAAAGTGTGACGAATAATTTAAGTTGAATTGGTCAATTAAAACTTATGGAAACAAAAATTTGTATTGTTGGTTTAGGCTATGTTGGGCTACCATTGGCCTGTTTATTTTCTAAAAGATATCAAGTTTTAGGCTTTGATATCAGTGAGAAAAAAATCGATAATTTAAAAAATGGCATTGATGAGACTGGTGAAGTCGATAATCTTAGCCAATACAATATTGCGTATTCGGCCAATCCCGAAGTTATTAAAGAGGCTAATTTTATCATCGTGGCGGTGCCAACGCCGATTACCGATGATCAGGAACCTGATTTAAGTTTAGTTGAAAGTGCTTCAGAAATTGTCGGCAGAAATTTAACTCCCGGGGCAGTTGTAGTTTATGAAAGCACAGTTTATCCTGGTTGTACTGAAGAGATTTGTGTTCCAATTTTGGAAAAAGAATCCGGCCTGAAACTTGGTCCGGATTTTAAAATTGGTTATTCGCCAGAAAGAGTAAACCCGGGTGACAAAGAACACACAATTGATAAAATTTATAAAATTGTTTCTGGCTCTGATCCTGACGCTTTAAAGAGAATCGCTGAAGTCTACGGTTCGATAACTAAAATTCATCAAGCTTCAAGTATTAAAGTCGCCGAAGCGGCCAAAGTTATTGAAAATGTCCAGCGTGATTTGAATATTGCTTTAATGAATGAGCTGTCTTTAATTTTTGATAAAATCGGGATTGATACAAAAGAGGTGATTGAAGCCGCTGGAACAAAATGGAATTTTCATAAATATCAGCCCGGTTTGGTCGGCGGACATTGTATCGGCGTTGATCCTTATTATCTAACTTATAAAGCGCAAAAGTTAGGTTATCAACCAAAAGTAATTTTAGCTGGCCGTGATACAAATGAGTATATGGCTGAATTTGTTGCCAAAAAGTTGACTGATAAAAAAAAGATTTTGATTATGGGGTTAACTTTTAAAGAAAATGTCCCTGATACCAGAAATAGCAAAGCCAAAGAGTTAATCATTAAGCTGAAAGAACAGGGGAGTGAAATTTTTGGCCATGATCCCTTAATTAAGTTTAAAGAATTTATTGTCGATCATTTTAAAGTGGGAGTTATTGATGATTGGCCGCCTAAGGATAAGTTTGATGCCGTTGTTATTTTCAGTCCGCATCAGGTTTTTAAGACGGAGAATTATTCTTTATCTAGTTTAAAGAGTATTTGTAATGAAGATCCAGTTTTATTTGACATCAAAGGCTTTTATAACAAAGCTGAAGCCGAAAAGTTAGGCTTTAAATACATGACACTCTAATGAAAGTTTTAATCATCTCTTTAGCTTATTTACCTTTTGTTGGCGGGGCGGAGCTGGCAGTTAAAGAAATTACCGATCGAATTAAAGGTATTGAATTTGATTTAATCACCGTTGATCTTGACGGTAAGCAAAAAGAAGTTGAACAAATCGGTAACATTAACGTTCATCGTATTAGTAAGGGTAAATTAGCCAAATACCTTTTTCCTTTTGCTGCCTATAAAAAAGCGGCAGAGCTGCAAAAGCAAAATCATTACGATTTAGTTTGGGCCGTAATGGCTAATCAGGGCGGCTTAGCGGCTCTAAAATTGAAGAAGAATTTTCCTGAAGTTAAGTATCTCCTTACCCTTCAGGAAGGGGATTCCTTGAAAAGGATCTGGAGCCGGACTTGGTTTATGCGGTCGCTTTACAAAAACATTTATCGGCAAGCGGATTTCATTCAGGCAATCAGCAGTTTTCTGGCCAAGCGGGCAAAAAAGTATGGTTATACCGGACAAATTTCAATTGTGCCTAATGGCGTTGATTTAGCCAATTTTAGTCGGGAATTTAGCTCACTTGAATTAGCTAATCTGCGGCAGAAACTTGGTTTAACACCAGAAGACAAAGTGGTGACAACGATTTCCCGTTTAGTTTATAAAAATGGGGTTGATATTTTAATCCGGGCGATTAAAGATTTGCCGGTCAAAGTTTTGATTATTGGTAGTGGTCAGCTGGAAATCAAGCTGAAATCATTGGCCCAAGAAATGGGGGTACGGGATAAAATTTTATTTTTAGGTTATATCGGGCAGAAAGATTTGCCGCCTTATTTAAAAATTTCTGATGTTTTTGTCCGTTTGTCGCGATCCGAAGGTTTAGGGTCGGCTTTTTTGGAAGCGATGGCTGCTGGTGTGCCAGTGATTGGCACAAAAGTCGGTGGCATCCCGGATTTTTTAAAGAAAGGAGAAACTGGTTTATTTTGTGAATTAAAGAATCCAACTGATTTAGCCTTGAAGCTGAAAATTTTATTTAATGATGAAATTTTACGGCAGAAATTAATTAGTAATGGTCGGAATTTAGTGTTGCAAGATTATGATTGGCAGGCGATTGCGGTAAAAATGGAAAATATTTTCAAAAATATTTAATTTTAATTCTACTCTTTAATTAATTCAAAAGAATAAAACTTTTAATCACTGGGGCGGCTGGAATGCTTGGCAGTGCAATGGTGCCAGTTTTGCGGGGGGAAGGGCACGAAGTTTACCCAACCGACATTAAAACTGAAGAAGGGATCGACTATCTTGATGTTCGCGACTATAATCAAGTTCTCGCTTACGTTACTAAGCTTAAGCCTGATTTTATTTTACATTTGGCTGCTGAGACTGATTTAGAAATTTGTGAAAATGACCCTAAACATGCTTACCTGACTAATACCGTCAGTACCCAAAATGTCGCTTTAGTTTGTAAAGAGTTTGATATTAAAATGGTTTATATTTGTACCGCCGGTATTTTTGATGGGGAAAAAGATACTTTTTATAATGAGTTTGATAACGTTTTGCCGCTGTCAGTTTATGGTAAATCGAAATACGAAGGGGAAAAGCTTGTTAAAGCAACTTTAGACAAATATTTTGTTTTTCGCCCCGGCTGGATGATTGGTGGTGGTAAAAAAGATAAAAAGTTTGTGGGTAAGGTCTTAAGGCAGGTTCGAGAAGGCACCAAAGAAATTTTTGCCGTTGACGATAAATTTGGCACCCCAACTTATACCAAAGATTTTTCTAAAAATTTAGCCAAAGTCATTGCTACTAATTTTTATGGCGTTTACCATATGGTTTGCCGGGGCTCGGCCAGTCGCTACGATGTTGCTTCAGAAATTGTCAAAATTCTTGCCCGGCCTGATATCAAAGTTACTAGCGTCAATTCCGATTATTTTATGAAAGATTACCCGGTTAATCGGCCAAAATCTGAGATGCTAGATAATTTTATGCTTGAACTGCGGGGCTTGAATTTAATGCGGAATTGGCGGGAAAGTTTAAGGGAATATATTCACGAAAATTTCAGTGAAATGATTGTTCGAACAAGCGATGCCGCCACTAAAGCTGAAGCCCTGGAGGAAAAATTGCCGAAAAAGAAAAAAATAATTATTTTAGGTGCTGGTTTGGCTGGCTTGAGCTGCGCTTATAAATTATTACAAAAAGGCGCGGAAGTAATTGTTGTGGAAAAAGAAAATGATGTCGGTGGTTTGGCCCGTACTATAAAATATAAGAATTTTTATTTTGATTTTTCCGCCCATCGCTTTGTTGGCCGGAATAAAGAATTAATTGATGAAATGAAGATTATTATGGAGGATGATTTTGTTAAATGCTCCAAGCGTTCACGAATTTTAATGTGGGGCCATTGGCTCAATTATCCGTTTGAACTTGGCAATTTATTAATCTATATGCCAAAATTTTTAGCTTTCAGGGCGCTAGTTGATTATTGTTATACTTTGGTTAAAGAAAAAATCAAGCCGACTAAAATTGTCTCATTCAAGGATTGGTTTATTGCCAGCTTCGGTCGTACTCTTTATAAAACCAATTGTGAGCCCTATGCTTCCAAACATTGGCGGATGGATCCGTCGCAAATCGCTTCCGAATGGGGCGAGGCGCGTTCACCGGCAAGTTTTAATTTAAAAACTATAATTAAAGATTTACTTTTAAAAAGTCAGGCTTCAAAGCTGGAAGAAAATAATCCCTATCCGGACGCTGACTCTTTTTATTATCCCAAGCGTGGCGGCGTGGGAGCGATTGCTAATCGTTTTGCCGAAGAGATCAGGAATTTGGGCGGTGAAATTTATCTTGAAGCTGGGGTGAAAAAGGTGGATTTAAACGACGGTCGTGGTGTAATTATTGAATTTATTAAAGAAGGTAAAGTCCATTCGGTTTCAGGCGACTTAGCAATTTCCACTATTCCCGTTAATAAATTGGTAGAAAGCTTATCACCGGCAGTGCCAGAAAAAGTAAAAAATCATCTTTCCAAACTTAGATATTTGAATTCGATTTTTATTAATGTGATTATTAATCGACCTAAAATCTCCGATGATTCATGGCTTTATTTCCCTCAGACTCAGGAAGATATTGTTTTTGTCAGGGCAGTGGAGTTTAAAAATTGGAGTGAAACCATGGCGCCGGAGGATAAAACTTCGCTCTGTCTGGATGTTTCTTGTTTGGCCACTGAGCCGATTTGGCGTGATAATAATGATCGGGAATTGATTGAAAAAGCACGGGCGGGTCTGCTTAAATCAAAAATTATTGATAAAGCGGAAGAGCTAGAAGAGGGATTTGTAATGAAAGTGCCCTATACTTATCCGATTTATGACTTATCATACTCGGAGAATTTGAAGCCGGTAATTGACCACTTAGAAGAGGCCGGCTGTTTAAAATTGCTCGGTCGGACTGGCAAGTTCCGCTATTATAATATGGATGAAGTGGTTCGAGACGGCTTTAAATTAGCTGAAGAAATAACTAATGACAATATTTGAAAGTAAAAAAAATAATCGTCGTACGCCACCTGGGGTCTATGGCCGCGATTATTTTTTAAGCGATTCATTGGAGGGATATCAGGATTTTAAAGACGGAAATTTGAGCGTCCGGCAGAAAAAACTTTTTGAATTATTGGAAGTAAAGCCCGGTTTGAGAGTCTTAGACATTGGTTTTGGGCGGGGCGATTTGCTTTATTATTGTGCCAAGCAGGGCGCGATAATTTCCGGTATCGATTATTCCAAGGATGCGGTCTCTGTTGCCAATGAATTTTTAAAGGGTTTTTCCGGAATTGATATTCAAGAAGCGGATTGCAAATCCCTTCCGTTTCCTGACAATTTTTTCGATCGGGTAGTTTCCGGAGACGTGATAGAACATTTAAATCGCCAGGACGCCTTATTGATGCTTAAGGAAGCTAAACGGGTCTTGAAGCCAGGCGGATTTTTGCTTGTTCATACGGCGCCCAATACTGTTTTTACCAAGATTGTTTATCCTTTAGCCAAACCAATTTTGAAAATAGTCAGCCGGGAGACAATAGGTGTTATTGAAAGTCACTTTAAACTGATGAAAGAGCATCATATTTATGAATATAATCTTTTCTCTTTAAGGAAGGCAGCCGATAAAGCCGGATTGGTGGGGTCAAAAATTTGGTTGGATAGTGATCTTCTGCGTTCAGGTAAGCATCGTTTTACTCAAAAAATATCCGATAATTTTTTAGTTCGTTTTGTTAACGCCGGCCGGAGATTTTCTTTAGTGAAATTTTTTTTCAGTAATGATCTTTTTCTCAAATATTATAAATAATATTTATCGCAGTAATTCTTAGCGGAAATTATTAAAGATTAGAATGACTAAATTTTTAAAAAATCATAAAATTCCTTTAATTATTTTTTTTGTTGCCTTAATTTTTCGTTTATTTATCTTTGGTGCCTTACTAATTAATTATGGCCCTGGTAGTTTTTATCTTGATGATGGTCAAGGTTTAAATGATAACGATGCCCAATATTACGTTTTGATTGCTAAAAATTTAGTGGAGCATCAAGCTTATTCATCTTTTATCGATCCGCCCTTTCAGCCCACGGCTTATCGGACGCCGCTGATGCCTTTTTATTTTGTCCCTTTCATCTACCTGTTTGGCTTTGGTAGCATTTGGTTGGGCGTCTTAATTTTGGATATTATTTTATCGTTAACCCCAGTTATTGCTTATTTTTTGGCTAAATTGTTTCTTGCTAAGAGAAGCGCTGTAATGGTTGGGCTTTTAGTCGCTTTGGAGCCAGCCTTGGCTTTATGTACTAATGATGTCAGGCCTGATGCTTTGTTAGTTCTACTATTTTTGTTAACGCTTTATCATTTAATTTTATTTTGGCAGCAAGGCAAAAGAAAAAATTTATGTTATTCAGCAATTTTTTTGGGCCTGGCGGCTTTAGCTAAGCCAATCGCTGTCTATTTACTATTTCCATTTATCGTTTTTATTTTATTAAGATTATTTTTTGAGAAAATTAAACTTAAAAAATTAGTCATTTCAATTGGGTTGCTGGTCGTTATTTTTATTGCCCTAGTCTTTCCTTGGCTACTGAGAAACTATTTAGTTTTTGGCAGTTGGGATTTTGCTTCTGTTGTTAGTCATGGTTTGTATGGTTATTATACTAACGACTTTAAGCTTGCTAATGAGCCAGAAATTCAATACTCTCCCCAAGATCGTGATCCCACCCAAAGCCTTAAATATCAAAAACAGAAGCTTGATATTGCTTTGGCTAGGATTAAAGCTCAGCCAGTAGCTTATTTTAAAAGTCATCTACTAGGTACAGCCCGTTATTTTTTTGCTAGTGATTTGCCGCTTTTTTATTATTCTGGTCATCAGAAACTATTACCTTTCAAGTATAATCCGGTCAATGATGTTAATGTAACCACAGAGGTCTTGAGCGGTAATTATAAGAATGTTTTAAGTTTTATTTTTAATCCTAAAAATTTTGTTTATTTATTGCGTCACATTCTTTTTGCTCTATTTTATTTAGTGATTTTTTTGGCTTTGTTGAAGTCGTTTTTAAAGGATAAAAGAGTTTTTATTATTTTCAGTCTTTTTTTGGCTTTGACTTTTTATTTTCTTTTTGGTTCCGGGCCTTATGTTGATCCGACCTATCGAATACCGGTAATACCGCTTTTATTAATAATATTTTTTTATAATTTTGAAAAACAAAAGATTACTTGGGATCAGAAAAATTTGATTATTGCTTCCGGCACTTTTTCGCCGGAAGTGTCTGGTCAATCAACTTTTGTTTTCAATTTGGTTAAATTTTTACCCGCTGATTTACAAGTCAAAGTAATTTCTTATGGCAACGATCAATCACATGATAATATTTTTTTGGTCAAGAAAGATTTTTTCCGCCATTTAAGGTATTGGTGGCAACTTAAAAAAATCGCCAAACGCCAGTCAATTATTTATGCCCAAGATTTATTTTCTTCCGGTCTGCCGGCTAGCTTAGCCAAAGGTAAAAATAAATTAATTATTCGAATCGGCGGTGATTTCCTTTGGGAAAAAATGGTTAATTCCGGGAAATGCAGTGTTCCTTTAAGCCAGTATTACCAGCAGCCGAAAAGCCTGAAGGAGAGACTTTATTTACTGATTTATAAATTGATATTGAGTCGCTGTGACCGGATAATTTTTAATAGCGATTGGCAAAGAAATCTTTATTTGGCTGTTTTTAAAATTAATCGGGCCAAAACAGCACTTATTACTAATTCTTTAGTTAATCCTTCTGCTACTAAACAAATAAATAATAATTATCCTACCGATAGTGTAGTTTACGCCGGTCGTTTTATTCCTTTGAAAAACCTTCCGCGCTTAATTAAAGCTTATAAAAAACTTAAAACCCAGAAAAAATTGCTGCTGATAGGTAGTGGACCGCAAAGAACTCAATTGCAAGAGTTAGCTAAAGATGACCAAAGAATTGAAATTATTAGCAGCCTAGATCAGCCAGAATTACGGCAGTTAATCCTTAATTCTTATCTAGTGGTAATTCCTTCTCTTTCAGAAGTCAATCCCAATTTAGCTTTAGAATGCTTAGCCTTAAAAAAACCAGTTTTATTAACCAAGGAAAACGGTTTTGCCCCGGCGTTAAAAAATATTTTTATTTCAATTGATCCGTTGTCCGAGGATGATATCTATCAAAAGATGGAATTTCTGCTCCAAGAGGAAAATTATCAAAATTACCTTAATAAATTAAGCGCCGCTGATTTTAAAAGAGATTTTTCTGATGTGGTCAAAGAACATCTGGAAATTTTTAAAAGTTTATGAATGTTTTAAATATTGGGACGGATAAAACTTTGGTTGGCGGCGAAAAACTCGGTGATGCAATCCAGCGCCATCGCCGGTACGGTGAATTTTTGGATCATTTGGATATTGTCGTTTATACCAATAAAAAAGAAGGGCTAAATAAGTTTGAAATTTCGCAAAATGTCATTGGTTACCCGACTAATTCAATTTCAAAATTATTTTTTATCCCTGATGTTTTGAAAATTTTTAAAAAGATAAATCAAGACCATAAAGTTGATATCATTGTCTGTCAGGACCCGTTTTTACCGGCTGTGGCCGGCTGCTTACTGAAGAAGAAATACAAGGTAAAGCTGCAGATTAATTTCCATGGTGATTTTTGGCAAAACCCAAGTTGGCTAAAAGAACGCTGGCTGAATATTTTCTTTTTATTGATTTCTAAATTCACCGTACCAAAAGCAGATTTGATCCGGGTGATGAGCCACGGACAGAAGGAAAAACTTGGTAAGTACAAAGAAAAGGCAAGAGTGATTTCAACGCCAATTGATATTGAGAAATATAATACGGAGATTGACCCAGAGAGTATTCATGAGTTTTTGATTAGTAATCAATTAAATAATAAAAAAATAATTTTAGGTGTGGGCAGACAAGATCGAGTTAAAAATTATCCTTTATTATTTAAAGCTGTTAAATTAGTTTTTAATGATTGTAAAGATATAGTTTTAGCATTGATTGGTGGTGGGGGCTTTACCCGAGAGTCGAACGATTTGACTTATAATCAGCTACCATACGAGCTAAAGACGTATTTTGCCCCAATAGCAGATAGTAAATTTGTGGATCTTTTTTATCGAATAGCTTATGTAGTAGTTTCTTCATCAAACTCCGAGAGTTTTGGTAAAGTGCTAGTTGAAGCAAATGCTCACGGTAAGCCAGTAGTGTCAACAGCGACTACTGGGGCTAAAGAAATCATTCAGGACGGTTATAATGGCTTTTTAGTGCCAATTGGCGATGCCCAAGCCTTGGCGGATAAAATCGTGTATTTATTGAATAATCCGGATAAAGCCAAAGAAATGGGGGAGAATGGCCGACGCTTAGTCAAAGAAAAATATGGCGATAACACCCAAAAAATAATTAGTGCCTGGCAGGAATTAATGGGTAATAAAAATAATGCTTATTAAATTTAATTTGAATACTTTATGAAAATTTTAATTACCGGGATTACTGGTTTTGCCGGTAGTCATTTAGCTGATTATCTTCTGGCTAATTTTCCCCAAATAGAACTTTTTGGCATCAAAAGATGGCGGAGTAAAACAGAAAATGTTGAGCATTTAAAAGACAAGATTAAATTTTATGAATGTGATATCAAAGACGCTCATAATGTTTCTGAAGTAATTGAGGCAACCCAGCCGGATAAAATTTTTCATCTCGCCGCCCAAAGTTATGTGCCGGCTTCCTGGGATTCACCGGTTGAAACGCTAATGATTAATATGGCCGGCCAAACCAATATTTTGGAAGCCGTCCGTAAGATTAAATCAAAAGAAAAAAACTATGATCCGGTAATTCTTATTGCGGGGTCTTCGGAAGAATATGGTTTGGTTTTCCCTAATGAACTGCCGATCAAAGAAACTAATCTTTTGCGACCTCTTTCGCCTTATGGCGTCAGTAAAGTCTGCCAGGATCTTTTAGGGTTTCAGTACTGGCATTCTTACAAAATAAAAGTAATTCGCAGCCGGGCTTTTAACCATAGTGGGCCGCGGCGCGGTGAAGTTTTTGTGGATAGTAATTTTGCCCAGCAAATTGCCAAAATCGAAAAAGGGCTTTTGCCGCCAGTTATTAAAGTTGGCAACTTGGAAGCTAAAAGAGATTTCACTGATGTCCGCGATATTGTCCAGGCTTATTGGCTGGCAACTGAAAAATGTCAGCCCGGTGAAGCTTATAATATTTGTTCAGGCAAAGATTTTACCATTCAAGAGGTCTTGGATAAACTTTTGTCTTTGGCCAAAAATAAAGATATCAAAGTGGAACAGGACCCGGCCAGAATGAGACCATCAGATGTGCCTCTTTTAAGCGGGGACAGTTCTAGATTCAGAGAGCTGACTGGTTGGGAGCCAAAAATTGATTATCTTAATCAAACCCTTAATGATATGTTGGATTACTGGCGAAAGCAAATTTAATCTATTTGATTAGTAAGAAACATAATGAAAGTTTACATCGTTATTGCCACTTATAATGAAAAAGAAAATATTAGCCAGTTGCTAAAAGAGATTTTAGCTTTAGGCATTTCTGACTTAAAAATTATTGTAGTTGACGATAATTCGCCAGATGGCACAGCTGAAATTGTCAAAATAGATTTCACTGATAAGCCAGTTCAGTTGATTGTTCGAACAACCGAGCGGGGTTATGGCAGTGCTCATCTAGCTGGTTTTAAAGCGGCTCTGAATCAAGGGGCGGAAATAATTATTTCAATGGATGCTGATTTTTCCCACCAGCCTAGTGTCATTTTGGAAATGATTAAACAAATTGAAGCTGGTTATGAAGTCGTAGTCGGTTCCCGGCGGGTGACGGGCGGCAAGATTGTTGGCTGGGGGATAACCAGAAAATTAGCCAGTCAAACTGCAATGATCATCACTCGTTTGATTTTAGGGATTAAAACAAAGGACGTGACCACTGGTTTTCGGGCTTATCAGGCATCAGTTTTGCCAAAGTTAGATTTAGAGACAGTTAAAAGCAACGGCTATTCTTTTCTGGAAGAACTGATTTATCGCTGTGAAAATAACAATTTGAAAATTAAAGAGATTCCCATTATTTTTAATGACCGCCAGCGGGGTAAATCAAAGTTTTCAATCAAAGAGATAATGAAATTTTTTGTTACGATTTTTAAATTGAAATTTGGTTTAAATAAATGAAAGTTTTGGTCTTAAGTGTAAATCACGACTTGCTCAAAAAGGGTGAAACAATTGAAGCAGTTTTACGTCATAAATTATTGGGTGATCAGGTCGAGCGACTGGATGTTATAATTCCGGCTAAAAGTGGGGAAATAAATCAAGTTTCCGATAAAGTGAAAGTTTACCCCACTAATTCCAGGAGTAAATTTAGTTACTTGTCTGATTGTTATCGGTTGGGCAAAAAATTATTTTTGGAGAATAATTACCAATTAATACTAACACCGGCCCCTTTCATCATCAGTCCGGTTGGATGGTGGCTTGCCAAAAAATTTAAAGCTAAGTTTTTATTACATTTTCATGGTAATTATTTGATTAATCAGAATTGGCTAAAAGAAAATTGGTTTAATCGGTTATTAATTTTAGAATCATTGAGACTAGCCAAAAAAGCCAATGGTATCCAGGTCATGGCTGAAGAGATAAAACAATTTCTAATTAAAAAAAATATTGCCGAGGGTAAAATCAGAGTTATTACCTCAGTAATTGCCAAAAATAAATTTGGCGTTAATCAAGGTAAAAACATCAGTCCGAAAGCAGAAAGTCAAGATTATATTAATGAGGTGATTAAATTTTGGTCTGAACTAATTAATATTTAGAATAACAATATGAAACTTTTAATGATTACCCGCAAAATTGACCGTTATGATCCCTTGGCTGGTTTTGCTTACGGCTGGGTCAAAAAAATCGCCCAAAATTTAGACAATCTTAAGGTCCTATGTTTAGAAAAAGGTGATATTTCGGATTTACCAGCTAATGTTGAAATTCATTCTTTGGGCAAAGAAAAAGGCACAAGCCGTTTTGGCCGGTTTTGGCACTTTCAAATTTTAGCTTTAAAATTAGTGCCATCAGTTGATGGAATCTTTTGCCATATGAATCCGGAATATACCATTGCGATTGCGCCGTATGCCAAAATTTTTAATAAAAAAATTGTTTCCTGGTATACTCACGGAACAGTCACGCCAAAATTAAAAATGATGGAAAAAGTGGCTAATGTCATTTTGACGGCCTCCAAAGAAAGTTTTCGCCTGCCGTCAAAAAAGGTTATTGTGACTGGCCATGGCATTGATACGGCTTTTTTCCACCCGCCCGCCCCGGGTCAGGAGACAATTTCCAAGTTTTATTTAGCCGGTCGTAAGCCAGGAAATTTATCAGCTTTTAAAATTTTAAGTATCGGTCGGATCTCGCCAACCAAGGATTACGAGAGTTTGATTAAAGCAATTGATATTTTAGTTAACGATAAAAAAATTACTGGCTTAAAAGTTAATATTATCGGCGGTCCGGGATTGCCCCAGCATCAAATTTATCTGGATAGTCTGGAAGAGATGGTATCAGTCATGAAATTGCAGGGGATAGTGAGTTTTTTGGGAGCAATTTCTAATATTGAAACTGTTGGTCATTATCAAGATGCGGATTTATTCGTTAATTTAAGCCACACTGGCAGTGTTGATAAAGCCGTTTTGGAAGCTATGTCTTGTGGTAGTTTGGTTTTAACCAGCAACGAAGCCTTTACCCCAATTTTAGGTCCGGACTTTATAGTTTTGTCGAACAACCCACAAAAGTTGGCAGAGAAAATTGAGTGGGTGATAAAACTATCTGCCGAGCAGAAAAAGGCAACCAAAGAGAAATTGAGAGCGGAAGTGGTTAAACACCATGACCTTGATAATTTAGCGATAAAAATCATTGAACAATTTAAGAAATGAAGATTTGTGTTGTTGCATATAAATTTGGCACGGAAAAGGAAATTGGTGAGCATTTAGGCACCTATCATTATTTTATTGAATTACTGAGGCAGCTAGTTGAACTGGGGCATGATGTTTCTGTCATAGCACCCTGGATAGGTTTTTTCAAAAAAGGTAGTAACGAATTTTCCGGTATAAAAATTTTACGCTACTGGCCAAGGGTTTGGAATAAAATTTGGGCCTTCCCGTTAAACCGTTTATTGAGCTGGTTTTATTTACAAGCGACCCAAAGTCAGGTCTTAAGTTTTACCGAGAAATATCAGCCGGAAATAGTATTAGTTTGGCAGGCCAGAGAAACAGCTTATGCTGTATCTAAGATTAGGCATCGCTTCAAAGCGCCGTTTATTTTTCGACAAATTACTACTTGGCAGTGGCATTTTGACCGATCAATCAAAGAAATTTTTGGTAAAAGAAGCTGGTATAAATTTTTTGGATCAATAAAGATAAATTATTTAATTGATCACCTGATTGAATTTTTGCTGGAAAGAAAAAAAGAAAAAAATCATGCCCTGGCTATTTATCAAAAAGCCGATCGAGTGATTTTTGTCAGTCAGATTGCGGCTGCCGAAGCCAAGGATATGGGCTTAGAATCGGAAAAAGTTAGAATAATGCCTGTGGCAATCGAAACTGATTTTTTCAAACCCCTGGATAAGAAATTAGATTTAAGAAAGGAATTAGGATTAAACAGTGATAAGATTATTTTATTTATTGGCCGGATTAACTTTGCCGAAAAAGGAGTCGGTTATTTAGTTGAAGCTTTGCCCAAAGTTTTGAACTCCGGTATTGATGCCAATTTGGTAATAGTTGGTGGTGGCGAAACAGGGAGATTAGAAAAATTAATTGCTGATTTGAAAATCAAAGATAAAGTAGTTTTGGCCGGAAAGCAGCCTTTTGCTGAATTGGTGAAATATATTAATGCTAGCGATGTTTTTGTTGTCCCTTCCGTTTGGCTGGAAACTTTTGGCCAGGTGACAATTGAAGCCATGGCTTGTGGCGTGCCGGTTGTGACGTCAGATGCCGGCGCCAGTCCGGACATTAATATTGATGGCCAAACTGGCTTTGTCGTTCCGGCAAAAGATTCCGAAAGATTAGCTGAAGCGATAGTTAAGTTGTTTAAAGATGATGGCTTACGAGTAAAAATGGGTCAGGCTGCTCGGGAAAGAGTTTTAAATAATTATACTTATCAAGTAACAATCGATACTTTATTAGATATCATCAATGAAACCAAAAAAACCGTTTAATCAAACCAAGACCATATTAATTACCGGCGCCAGTTCAGGCATTGGCCAGGCGATTGCTTATCGTTTTGCCAAGGCTAATCACCGGTTAGTTTTGACTTATCATCAAAATCAGGCTGGTATCCAAGAAACTGCCGCCCAAAGCAAAAATTTGGGGGCTAGTGGCGTGGTAGCAGTCAGTTTGGATCTAGGTGACGATTCCAGCATCCAAAGTTGCTTTCAAGAGATTAAGACTAATTTTCCGCAGATTGATATTTTAATCAATAATTCTGGTTTTTTGGTTGGTAAAAAATTAGTTGATTCAAGCTTTGCAGAGATTGATAATCAATTTAGTACGAACTTGGTGGGCTTGATTAAATTTACCAAAATGATTTTACCCAGCCTGACTGAATCGGTTGTTAACATCGGCAGTAACCTAGGCCTAATTGGTAAAGGTAAACTTGCTGTTTATTCTGCCAGTAAATTTGGCGTTCGCGGTTTCAGCCAATCGTTAGCCAAGGAATATCCGAATTTAAGAGTTTATACGGTTAATCCGCCGCTAACAGCAACAAGAATGGGTAGTCAATCTGGCCTGGCGCCGGCTCAAGTCGCTGAGGTTGTTTTTCGGGCAGGTAGTGGTTTATACCGGGCAAAATCCGGATCCGATATTAATGTCAGCGATTATCTGTTTGGTGAATTTTTGAAATATTTTATTGCCCCGCTCAGAGCGATTAAAAGGAAAATTTTATGAGAGTTTGCTATTTTGGCACCTATGATCCAATTTATACCCGCAATCGCTTAATGATCCAAGGATTAAGGGAAAATGGGGTTGAGGTCGTTGAGTGTCAGACCCGCCAAAAGAAAAATAAGCTTAAAAAATATTGGCAATTGATTAATCAGCACCAAAAGCTTAAAAGTAACTACGATGTTATGATTGTTGGTTTTGCCGGTCATGCCATTATGCCCTTGGCTTGGCTTTTAGCCAAATTAAGTGGCAAGAAAATAATTTTGGATTTATTTGTTTCCGAATATGATTC
>Ga0172379_10005623_pt1 | contig 17417 bp, 19 predicted proteins | sample GrowelOW334metaG_FD_119756 | JGI IMG/M metagenome (GOLD analysis project Ga0172379, IMG submission 119756) | Groundwater microbial communities from an aquifer near a municipal landfill in Southern Ontario, Canada - Groundwater well OW334 metaG | ecosystem: Environmental > Aquatic > Deep... | reverse complement strand
GCAACTTTTCTGAAGCAATTATTTGATAAAAAAACAGCTACTTGTCATCTCGATTCAAACAGAGAGAGCAGGTAGCCGTTTTTTTATGAATTCCTGTTATGCCTTTTTGATTGATAAACCGATTTTGCCGGTGTCGGGATCAATTTTAATAACTTTTACTTTTACTTCTTGACCCTCTTTTAGATATTTATTGATATCCATGACTCTTTCGCGGTCGGTAATTTCACTGATATGGACAAGTCCTTCGGTGCCGGGGAAAATTTCCACCACCGCGCCAAAGTCAAATAATTTGACCACTTGGCCAAGGTAAGTTTTGCCGAGTTCAGCTTCTTGGATAATTGATTCGATTATGGCCAATGCTTTGGTCATGCCGTCGGCATTATTGCTGGTGACAAAGACAGAGCCATCTTCTTCGATATCAATGGAAACTCCGGTATCGGCAATAATTTTATTAATAACTTTGCCACCCGGACCGATAAGTTCGCGGATTTTGTCAGGGTGTATTTTGATTGTTTTGATTCTTGGCGCGAATGGAGATAATTCTTTTCTCGGTTCGGAAATTGTTTGTTGCAGAACATCCAAAACCTGATTTAACGCTTCGCGTCCTTGGGCTAATGTTTTTTTGATTATTTCCAAAGTTAGGCCAGCAGTTTTTGTGTCCATTTGGATTGCCGTAAGTCCATCGCGCGTGCCGGTAATTTTGAAATCCATTCCGCCATCGCCATCTTCCAAATCTTGCAAGTCGGTTAAAATTTTGTATTCTTCATCTTTTGTTGAAGCAAGGCCCATGGCAATACCTCCGACCGGTTTTTTTAACGGCACGCCGGCGTCGAGCAAAGCGAGCGTTGAGCCACAAGTTGAGCCCATGGAACTGGATCCGTTTGATCCAAGAACTTCACTAACCACGCGAATAGTATATGGAAAATCCTCTTTGCTCGGCAACATTGGTTCCAGTGCTTTTTCGGCAAGTGCGCCATGTCCGATTTCCCTTCTGCCGGTACCTTTTAACGGATAAGCTTCGCCGGTGGAAAATGGAGGAAAATTATAATGATGCATGTATCTTTTTTTGTATTCCGGCTCCATTGTTTCAACCGTTTGGACATCACCGGGAGCGCCAAGTGTAACAATGGAAAGAACCTGTGTTTCTCCGCGATTAAACAAACCGCTACCATGAACTCGAGGTAATAAACCGACAAAAGAAGATAATGGTCTGATTTGGTTTAATTTTCTTCCATCGACTCTTTTTTCATTTTTGATAATTGCCAAAGTGATCTGTTCCTCGATAAAAGAATCAAAAAACTCCATGATTTTTTTTCTTTTGTCTTTGCCAATTTGTTTGTCGAGCAAATAGTTCTCTGCTAAATCTTTTAATTCATGCAACAGATGTTTGCGTTCATTTTTTGAACCGCGAGGAATGTTAAAAAGAAATTTGTCCAGCTTTTCTAAAATAAAAGTTTTTATTTCGTCTTGTACTTTTTTTATTTCCACAGCACTTTCTTTTTGGTTGTCATCGAGATCCTCGGGGCAGATATCATTAGCCGGAATGGCGGCTTTTTCTTTGCCAATTTCCCTTTTAATTTGTTCAATAAATTCCACGATTTTGCGACTGTGTTTTAATCCGAATTCAAAAGCTTCATAAATTATTTCTTCATTCAAATCATTGGCGTCGGCATCAATCATCATTACGCGATCTTTTGTGGCGGAAAAAACCAAGTTTAATTCTGATTTTGTTCTGGCCAACATGGTTGGGTTGATTACCCATTCATTATTGATTCGTCCAATTCTGATTCCGGCCAGTGGGCCGTTAAAGGGGATATTGGAAATATCAAGAGCGATTGAAGATGCAATCATCGCCGGAATATCAGGATCGTTTTCGCCATCGTGCGCCAATACGGTTAAAATAACTTGCACATCTCGACGCATGGCTTGATCAAAAAGAGGGCGCAGGCCACGATCAATCATTCGCCCGGTCAAAATCGCTTCGTCGGAAGGGCGGTTTTCTCTTTTTATAAAACGGGAACCTTTGATTTTTCCGGCTGCGTACATTTTTTCCGCATACTCAACCATTAGTGGAAAATAATCAATGCCGTCCCGTGATTCGGGGCTCATTACTGCGGTCGCCAGAACTGCGGTGTCGCCGTATTGAACTAGACAACTGCCGTTAGTTTGTAAGGCCAACTCGCCGGTTTTGACAATCAATTTGCGGCCGGCAAATTCAGTTTCAAACATTTTTAAGTTTGACATAATTTTTTTGTCACCAAATTTTAGATTTCTTTCTTTTGATTTAAAGCAATTTTGTCAAAAGAAATCTACTTATTTGGTGACAGGTTATTTAAATTAATTGTAAATGGTAAAGCAAATCCGCCTCCGGCAAGGGAGGCGGATTAAAAATATTATTCTTCTTTATTTTCGTCTTCGACTTTTTCGGTTGGTTCTTCTTCGCCGTCAATTTCCGCTTCGAGAATTTTTTTTACGGCTTCTTCTCTCTTTAATCGGTTGGTTGGTTTTAATTTTAATTCGGTAATTAACTTTTGGTAACTTTCGTTATTTTCAACTTCGAGATAACGAACGAGACGACGTCTTTCGCCAACTTTTTTTAATAAACCTCGGCGAGAGGAATGATCGTTTTTGTGTTCTTGCAAATGCTTGGTTAATTCTTTGATTTCTTCGCTCAAAATCGCGATTTGCACTTCGGCTGAACCGGTGTCGTTTTCGTGAGTTTTGAACTTGTTGATGATCTGTTGCTTTTTCTTTGGATTAAGCATATTTTCGGATTCCACCGCTTGGCCGATTATTCTATGAATAGATAAGCCGGAGCCACAGAATCGATTAATTTAATTCTTTCCTATATTAGCACAAGAAAAAAAATTTGACAAGGGCAAAATAGCTGTTTTTTAAGGAATTTTTAATAAATGCGCGTTACGGCAAAAACTTCTTAATAAAAAAGCCCCGAACATAATTCGGGGCAAAATGTAAATTATTTAATTGGCCGGATTTCCAGCCAATCATGATCAAATTGTAAGTCGTGAATTTTGCCAACAATGGGAATTTTATTGCTATGACAGAAAAACAGGTTTAGTCGATAGCGAAACTCCATTTCATTTTCCATTTGACCGGCAAGATATTGCACGATCAGATCTTCTATCGCCAGATCGTTGTGTGTTGTTATATTTTCCTCTGTTTGCTCAACGACGTATTGTCCAAGGGATTTGTTTGTTTCATATAGCATTTTTGCTAATTCTATCGAGGGAACAAATTCGTATGGTTTTTGTATCCAAAAACGGATTTTGATTCGCAGATTGTTATGGGTTACTTCCCTGGTAATTTCTCTTTTTGGCCAAGATAGGTCAATGGTGATAAATTCGAAAAGTTTTTCATCCCAGTGTCGGTAGTCGGGATCTTCAGGCGGGGCATTTTTGACAAAATATCCGCAATTTGGCACTGGAGTCAGTTTCCCATTTTCAATCTTATATAGAGAAAGGAATGGATTTTCCGCTTTGACTTTTTGAGGGATGTAAGCCAGTTTCTTTTTTACGGAAGTGGCTTTTTTGTAGAAAATTATTGTGGTAAGCAAAGAACTTCCCATGATGACAAGAATAATGGTTGATCCGTCGAAAAGATGAATCACAGTTTTGGTAAAAAGGGAGTCAATCATGGCTACTAACATAGAAAATAGTCCAAACATTACGGAAATAAAGAAAAAACTCTTAAGCCATTCAATTTTCCCAAAATCTCTTGTTCCTGCAAGTAGGTTAAAAAATCGATCAGACTTCTTTTCCATGTTTTTCTCCTTGGAAAGTTGTCAAAGACCAGAACAAATAAATTTAGCACGGATTAAAGGGTTTGTCAATCGCAAAAATTGGACTCCGGTAATGTCCCTAGTTTTTGTAAAAAAACAGTTGAATATTTTGTTTTTGTGTCGTACAATATAGGAACCAAGGTATTTTCTTATGATCGAAAAACAAATCAAAAATTATTTGCAAGGAGTCAAGGAAAAAGGTCGTTCTTCTCGAACGATTCGCAATTATAATTTATACTTGCAGAGGTTTGCTGTTTGGTGTAATGGAAAAAAAATTAAATTAAATCAACTTGAATTGACGGATGTAAAAAAGTACCAAAAAGAATTGGATTTGCGCAGAGATGAATTGCGCAAAAAAAACTTAAAAGAAAATACCAAGAATTATCACATAATTGCCTTGCGGGAATTTTTAAAATTTTTGCATCGCAAAAGAATTTTAAATATTTTGCCAAATGGTTTAAAATTAAAGAAGATTGAGCGTCGTAAAATTGAGATGATGACAGTGGACGAAGCGCAAAAATTCCTAGAAGCGCCATTAAAAGTTTTGCAAGAAAAAATTTTGCAATTGCGCGACAAAGCAATTTTAGAAATTTTATTTTCTACTGGTGTTAAGGTTTCCGAATTGGTAGAATTAAAAATAAAAGATTATAAAAAACAAAAAACTCGTAGCTTGGAAGTCCAAGGAAAAAATAGCCGTTGTTTGATTTTGAATAATCAGTGCGGATTTTGGATTGATGAGTATTTAAAGATTAGGCAGAGCAAAATCGAGCATATTTTTTTGGCTCACGATCGGGCCAAAAAGGCGCAAAAAAGACGAGGGTTGCAAAGTCTTTCTGTAAGAACGGTGGAAAGGATTGTTGAAAGATACAAAAAATTTATCGGTTGTCGAAAAAGTATTACTCCGGAAGTGTTTCGTTCTTATTTTGCTAACAAAATGATTGATTTGGGGGCAAGCGAGGATGATTTGCAGGGAGTTTTGGGTGTCAAAGCCAAAAATACGACAAAAAGGTATTTTGAAAATAATGAAAGTAATTGACAAAAAATAAAATCTTTGGTAGTATATTTTTGTGATTTTGTTTTAAATTTAAATAAATTTTGTCCCCGTAGTTCAACGGATAGAACGTCAGCCTTCTAAGCTGGATACGTAGGTTCGACTCCTACCGGGGATACCATTACAGTAAACTAGGTTCTAGTAACTAGTAACTAGAATCTAGAATCTGGATTCTGTTAAGCATTTGATTTTACAAAAATTTGTATTTAAAAATATTTTTAATATTATGAACAAGACAAAAATTGTCGCGAACAAGAAGCATCGCAAAAAAGCCGGAAAAACAATTAACGGTCGATATCGATAAAGAATTTTAGGTGTTATAAGCACCTATTTTTCAAATCATAAGCAGCTTTAAATGTTTTACGACGCAACAGTAGATTTATTTTTATTAAAAAAATATAATTATTTTAAAAATAAATTAAAAATGTTCCACGTGGAACATTTTTGTCCTCGTAGTTCAACGGATAGAACGAGGCCCTCCTAAAGCCTAAATACAGGTTCAATTCCTGTCGAGGATACCAACTGTTAAATTATTTTTTAGTATAATGTTTTTTAAGTATCGGTGAAAAATTTTGAGTAAAATAGTTTCTTAGTAAAAATAAAAAAATCGACATTACCGTCGATTTTTTTGTAAATGTTCCACGTGGAACATTTTGTGTTTGACAAAATTTTTTGATTATGCTATATTAATTTTTCATGGTACATTAAAACAATGGAGGTTCTTATGGCTGATATGGGTTATTATCAAGATTTGTTTTCATGGTGGATTTTCAAAAAGGAAAACAACGTTTCTTTATTTAAGTTGGGTGTTTTCCTTTTGGGGGTTAATTTATTGATCGGTTTTGTCTATGCAACAATAGTATTTTGTCTTTTTCCAGATTCGAGAAATGTGCGGTTAGACAGTTTTTCAGTCAGGCCGTCGTTTCTGATTTTCGTTATTTTAGCGGTTATTTTGTTTGTATTTGCCGCAATTGAGGAGTTTGTTTTTCGGGTAATCCCGTATTGGATTTTCCGAAGTGTTTCTAGTTTTTCTGATATAAAAACGGTTATTTGGTACTTGGTTATAAGTTCTTTGATTTTTGCAGTTCCGCATTTTTTCTTTTTGAGTTGTTATGCGGGGTTGCCGCAGTTTTTTGGAGGCATTATTCTCGGTATTATTTTTCTGAAATCGGCGGATATTTGGAATAATCCCTGGAAAGGTTTTTTTGTCAGCTCGTGCGTTCATTGTGTGTTTAACTTTGTCTGGTTTTCAGTAGTTATAATAATAAATCAGTAGGTTTAAAGGCAGCCATCGTATGGCTGCCTTTTAAATTGTTCCACGTGGAACAATTTCATTTGAAAGTGGCTTGGGAATAAAATAATTGGCATTTTTTGGTTTTAATTTAAGATTGTTTGAGGAGTTTGGCAGGATTGATTTGACTTATGCACAGTTAATTAACAGCCCTGTTGATAAGTCTTTTTAAAAATGTTCCACGTGGAACATTTTGTATTATTATAACATTACTTATCAATCTATTGTTTAAATTTACTATAAAAGTTGTATCGTAAAATATAACAGAGTAATAAAAAAGCGCTTCGAGTGTGAAGCGCAAATTTCTTTTTGGTCGTTGTTTTATGCGATTGCGTCTATAAGAACAAAGCTTATGCTTATCGCAGTATGGATTTTTACAGTAAATGTTTTGGTTCTTGCTACTTGGTCAAAAACCGAGACAACTTGCAAACTTTCGACCGTTGGTTTGCGGGTTAGAATGATTTTCTGTAATTTTAACAGTTTTCGTAATATGGCCACGTCAATATTTTCTTTATCATCCGGAAAGTAGGGCAAATTATTAAGTTCTGTGTAAAGAGTCTCACAAGTTTCCAGCCCATCGCAGTATTCGATTGTTACCAAAAAATTTTTTTGACAAAAATGTTTGCAAAAATTACTTTCAGTAAGCACTATTTGTAGAAAATCGTCAAACCAGTCATTTGTTACCATGATCATTCTCCTTTTGTAAAAGAACATTAAAAAAAGAAGCCGTTAATTGACTTCGATTTTTTTGTTTTTTGAGGTTAATCCTGAAATAATTTTTAATTTTGTCTTTGGAATTTTTAGATATTCAGAAAGTAAATCAATAATTTTTTTGTTGGCCAAACCTTTTTCTGGAACGGCTGTGGTTTGAATTTTAAATTGGTTCTCGGAAATTTTTGAAACGAGATTTTTTTTTGCTTTGGTTTGTACTTTGATCGTCAAATTCATATCTTCAATATCATATGTCAAAATGAAAAAGGGAGCAATAGCTCCATGTGGAAAAGGTAATTTTTTATTTAAATTTAAATTATTCAAACATGCTTACATCACCTTTACCTTTTCTAATTATGAGCGCTGTTTCGCCGGAAAGATCAATAACTGAAGAAGGCTCATTTTGTAAAATTCCTCCGTCAATAATTAAATCAACTTGTTCGCCAAACTCTTTTTCAATTTCTAACGGATCGGAAAAATATGGTTCTTTTGTAATGTTAACACTGGTGGTAATAATTGGCTGCCCAAGTTGTTTTATCAAATTTAAACATATTTGATTGTTTGGAATTCTAATGGCCACGGTTTTTTTTTCAGGAATTAATTCTTTTGGCACAAATTTTGTCGCTTTGAAAACAAACGTGTATGCTCCCGGCAAAAGACGTTTAATTATTTTGTAAGCGTAATCGCTAACATGAGCGTATTTGGAAATTTCTTTTAAGTCGGGACAAATAAAACTAAAACCGGATATTTTTTTCTTTTTTATTTCGTAAATTTTTTGTACCGCTTTTTTGTTAAAAATATCACAACCAAACCCGTAAATTGTGTCAGTTGGGTAAACGATAACTCCTCCTGATTTTAAAACATCAACGGCTTTTTTTATTTTTGGATATTCCGGGTTTTGTGGATTTATTTCAATCATTTTGTTTAAATTTAAATAATTTTTGTCGTCTTGACTGCGATTTGTAATTATGATATAAATGGGCAGTTCATTCAAAGGAGGAAAGATGGATCAACCAAGATTTTATCGAAGCGAATGCGAAAGGGATTTGTATCGAAAAAATCTTCCAAAAAAAAACAATAGCATGATTATTCTCTTGGTGTCAATATTTTTGGTTTTATTTTTAGCGGTGATTTACAAAGGAATACAGGTAAATGCATTGCTGGACCCGGTTTCCTCCCAAGCAAAAAAACAGTTGAGAAGTTGTTTTAATCAATTAAACGGCAAGGTTGCGCAAGAAAAATCGTGTAGTGAAGATTTGCAGTATTTTATCGAAGTCAAGAATGAAATTCTTAGCAATAATTATTGTTTGTTGTCAGGGGCGCGTTGGCGCTTACGGCAATTTCCAGGTAGTGATGAAATTATCCTTGATACCAAGACTTTCCCACTTTGCCTACCTTGGCCGTGAAACATTTGGCTCCATAACTTTTTATGGAGCTTTTTTTATTTAAATTTAGTAGTATTTATGGGGATTGACTTTTTGTTTAAATGGTGATATAATTAAATTTACCTAATTTAACATTGCGGAGGACGAAATGGGTTATATCTGCTTTCTGTCTTTTATCTCGATTCTGATTCTTGGACTATCTGTTGAAAAAAAGGCGTCCATGAGAGTAGTCAGAATAGTTGGTTTGCTTCTGTGCTTTGTTTCTTTTAACGGTATGCTTATGAACGCATATCATGTTGAAAAACTGCTAAAGCCGCTGGCGTCGCAGTTTGAAGAAGTCGCTCCTGCCAGTTGCACCGCGATTGAGAGAACACACGAGCTTGATTGCGGGGGAAAACTCGACGCAATCACGGCGAAAAAGAATCAGGTTTTGAAGGAAAATGGTTGTTTGCAATTTGGGTCAGGTTGGGAAGTTTCTGCCAACAACGGTGGTGGAAAGGTTTATACAGATACGGCATCACATCCAATCTGTGCGCCTATTCTTCCATTTATGAATTAACATTTTTGAAATTAACGTTCGCCACACTCGTCCAACTCTTTGGACGAGTTTTAATTTTGTTTAAATTTTTTCTAAAAGTATAAGTTCCAATTTTTTTGTTTCAGTGTCATAAGTAGCAAAACTGGCGCGAAAAAACATCCCCGCTAAATTTCCCGGATTGATAATGAAAGTTTTGTTGATTTTTTCTTGCCAAGGTTTGTGATTGTGTCCGTAAAAGACAATGTTATATAAATTTTTCAGAGCCAATCCTTTGGCTTTTTCTCTCGTGTGGCAGGCGGATATTTTTATTTTATCAAAGTCTAATTCGAGAAAGGGGATTTTTTTTCTTGGTAAATTTTGAAAACGATTAGTCCTTTTAACTTGTTGTTGTGCATTGATGTCAGCATTTCCCTCCACAAAAAAAATTTCACCATAAAAATTGGCAATAAAAAAATCACGAGTTTCATCTTCGGTGACGTCCCCGCAATGAATAATTTTTTCAACATTATTTTTTTCACAATAATTCAAAAACTTTTTTATGTTTGTTAAATTATCGTGTGAATCAGAAACGATGGCGAGTTTCATTTTGATTTTTATTTTTAACCAATTTGTCATCTCGAGCCTGTCGAGAGATCTCAAATTGGTTATTATAAGTTTTTTTGCTTTGCGTTTGTCAAAATTATTTAAAATTATTTTTTAACCAAACGATTTCTTTTTTGTAATTGGAATTTTCTTCCGGAGTTTCCAAAATGCAATTTACTTTTGCGAATTTTTTTTCTGCTAAAATATTTTTGAAAGATTCAAAACCGAGCGAGCCGTTTCCTAAATCTGCATGTCGATCTTTGTGGGAATTAAATTCAGTTTTGGAGTCATTTAAATGAAAAAGTTTTAATTTTTCCAGGCCAATATTTTTCTCGAAAGATTTTGTTACATTTTGTAGTTCTTTTTTTGTGCGAAAATCATAACCGGACGCAAATGCATGACAAGTGTCCAGACAAACGCCAATGGAAAAACCTTTTAAATTGTCTAAAAGATAACCTATTTCTTCAAAACTGTCGCCAATTATTTGTCCGGTGCCGGCGGAATTTTCTATTAGAAGTTGTGTTTTTCCATTGTATCCGTTCATAACTTGTTTTAATCCGTCAATCACCAATTCTAACGCTTTGTTGTCCGTGAAATCTTTGGCGCTTCCTAGATGAGTCATTACATATTTGGCACCGAGTTTGTCTCCAGCCTCGAGCTCATCGCGGATTGTTTTGATTGAGCCAAAACGAATGCGATTTTCACTCGACGCCAAATTTATATAATATGGAGTGTGAAGGTAGCATTCCTGAATTTTAAATTTTTTTAAATTTTTCTTGAAAAGAAGGCTCTCTTTTTCGTTATAGGTTGGCTTTCCTCCGCGAGGAGAACGATCAAAGAATTGAAAAATATCTGCGCCAATTTTTGACGCATTTTCGGGAGCATTGAATATTCCGCCAGCGGCGGAGACATGGGAACCAAAAAGCATAATATTCCAACCGAGCAACAGAGCAACTGATCAACTGAACAAAATAAATTTAATCGTTGGTAGTTGTTGTAGCTTTGTTTTAATTTTATATTTTAATTATAACAAAAATAGCGTTTTTGCGCTATTTTTGTATTTTCAAATTTTGTTATGTTAAGTTTACTTTATAAACTTTATGAACTTTTAACTACTTACTGTTTTCTCTTGCTTTGTTTTTCAAAAAATCCAATGTTTTTCGGTTTTTGATAATGTTACCAAAATATTGTTGCGCTTGAGCGCCTTTTAAATTGGTTTCAATTTCGTTAATGCGCGACTCGTATTGTGGATTCAATTTGTAGCTGGCGATTGTTCTTTCTGTTTCGGTTTTTAATTCCTCTTCGGTCGCGGCAATATTTTCGTTTTTTGCTATTTCACGAATCAGTAGTCCGGTTTTTACTCTTTTGAGAGCATCAGGGATAAAATCAAGCATCATGTCAGCTTCCGTCTTTTTTAAATGTTTCAAATAATCTTCGAAATTCATTCCTTGCTTGGCCACATTTTCTTCCAATTCATGAACCATGCGGTGAGTTTCTTCATTGACTAAAACCTCCGGAATTTCACCGAACTCTGATTTTTCTTGCAATGTTTCTAAAATATCTAATTCAAACTTTTGATTTTCTTTGGCTTCTTTTTCTCTTTTTAAATTGCTTTCAATATTTTTGCGCAAGTCAGGCATTGTTTGTAGCCCAAAAGCTTTGGCAAATTCGTCATTAAGTTCCGGTAATTCAATTTTGTAAATTTCGGTTACCTTGATTTTGAAAGTTGCCGGTTTGCCGGCCAATTTTTCTTCGTGATATTTTTTTGGAAATTCAAGATCAAACTCTTTGGCATCGCCAACTTTTAATCCTTTGATGTTGTCTTCAAATCCCGGAATCATCAAATTTTCACCGATAATTACGGAATGATTTGGTGTTTGACCTCCTTCGATTGGTACATTGTCAACAAAAACATTTAAAGTCATGATAACTTTGTCTCCGGTTTCGGCAATTTTGTCAGCGAGAACTTCTTTGGCTTTATATTTTTTTAAATCTTCAAGAACTTTGTCAATTTCTTTTTCTTCAATCTTTATTTCTTCCGGAAGTTTTACTTTTAATTTGTCCAAACTTAGTATTGTCATTTTTGGTAAAAGGGAAAAAGTCGCCTTGAAAATAAATTCATTATTCGGGGCTAATTTTTGTACTTCAATTTTCGGTTCAGATATGGCATCAATTTTTTCGCTTTCTAAAATTTTATCAAGCGTGTCTTCAATTGCCATATTGGCCGCATTTTGGATTAGAAACATTTCGCCGACTTCGCGCAAAACAATTTCATAAGGCGCTTTGCCGGGGCGAAAGCCTTCAATTTTTTTTGTTTGACTGATCTGTTCGGCTGTTTTTTTTAAATACGGTTCCAGCTCTGGGAAAGGCAGAGTTACCACTATTTCCAGTAAACTTTTTGGTAGTTCATTTTTGCTAAAATTCATAAAAATTGCTTATTTTTAATTCTTCTCAATGATAACAAAAAAAAGAAGTAAAATCAAGGGCAGTCAATCAATATTTTGATAAAAATAAAGCCGACTGTTGCAGTCGGCGAGATACTCATTTTATCAACTTTTTTATTTTTGGTTGATGTTTTTTGATTGCTACCGTATTTCGTAATTGAATTCTCTTCAATTCTTCTTCCGTCAAAAGGCTTTGTGCCCAAGGGATGTCGGAATTTTTAAAGTTGATGGAAAGCTCGGGGGGCTCATCGTCAGGACGTTGTTTCCACTCATAGTAATTGAAAGGTTTTGTTATAAGTTTACCATTTTTTGCTTTTTGCATTTCTGCGCAAAGGTTAAAAAATATTTTTTCTTCCACTTTTTGCAGTGGGCGATTAAGAACATAGCCCAGTTGTTCAAGAAAGGCTGGATAGTCGCTCAAATAGTGATGGGAATTAGTGCGGGCCAAAATTTCTAAAAATTTTTTTTCCAACAATGAAAATTGGGTGGTTGCGTTTTTCCAAAATTTCAGTTTCGCTTTTTCAATACTCTCCGGAATGGTTTTTTTTCGAAGTAGTTGGCGATAGGTTTTTAAAAAGATAATCTTTTGGAATTTAGTGAAATAACTTTTTCGTTGCTTTCCAATAAGTGGCTTTGGAAAATCATTTTCTTTCGATAAGTCAGTTGCTTTTTTCCATTCCGCATAACCAAAAATTTCCATTGCGCGTAAAGCTTGAATTACTAATGTTGGTTCAATCCTTTTGATTTTACTTTGATGTAGAAATTCACAAGCCTCTCGGAGATAAGCGCCAATTACCGTTTTGCTCATGATCTTATTTTGCATTAGAGCCTCCTTTCACGGATCGGTCTATGAATATCACTTGGCGGCCTGATTGAATATTCTTATTCTTCGCAGGAGTTCTGCGGAGAACAATGACTCTTTCCACGGAAGGTCGGAGAAATCAAATTGGACAAAAAAGAGCTTTTTATTTTTGGGCTTATTTTCTCCCTGTGGTTTTTTGGTTATCAGTTGTCCGTATTTTTTTTGGAGCAACTTTTTCATCAGAGAGTAGAGCACCAGACTTTCCTCAAAACTTAGTCGTTTGTTGAGTACATAGTTGAAATATATGATGTAGCTGTTGATGGTTGGAGAGGGAAGATTAGTTCGAGCAAGTCCTTCTAGAAAGATTTTTTGTTCTGCTTTCATTCTGGCGCACAGTTCTCTCAGGATTTCTTTTCGCTCTTTTTTTTCCAAATGACGATTTGCTTCTAGTGATTCTTGCGTTAATTTTTCCGGCATGAAATTCTCCTTTAATTTGTTGTCAAAAGAACAGGAATTTTAATTTTAGCAGAAAAATTTAATATGTCAAGGAGTATCAATGGTATTTTAGTATTTATACCTAAATTTAAATAAAAATCCCCATCATTCGATGGGGAAAACCAAATTGTTGGTGCTTGTGTGTTTATGATTTGTCTTCGTTGTCCGGCTCTTTGTCCAAGTCGGTTAGGGCTTGGTTAAGTTTGTCTAACGTCACAAATTCGTCTTTGGCTGCTTGTCCCTCGGCGACAATTTTGTCCTGAAGTTCATCAAGAGACATTTTCGGAGAGTCGTCAGTCGCTTGTTCGTAGTGACGGAACAATCTTTCTTCTATTTCTGCATTTTCTGCTATTGTTCTTTGAAAAATAGCTTTTAGTTCTTCTGATGTTGGTTTTTTTTCATTTGTTGCCATTTAAATCCTCCGAAAGATAAAGATGTTGAAAGGAACAGGTGATTTAATTTTAGCATTAAATTTCAATATGTCAATTAAATTTATACGGCGACTAAAGTCACCTAAAATAATGAGTTCAATTTTTAGGCGACTTTAGTCGCCGTATGAGATAGTTTTTCAAAAAAAAACAGCCCCGAGACGAGGCTGTTTTTTGTAAAAATTTTTACATCCAAAGTTTTACAATAATTCCGACCATGAGCAAAGCGACGATATTTAGAATTTTGATCATTGGATTAATGGCCGGACCGGCGGTATCTTTGTAAGGATCACCAACCGTGTCGCCGGTAACTGCAGCTTGGTGAGCAGAAGAACCTTTGCCACCAAAGTTGCCTTTTTCAATATATTTCTTGGCATTATCCCAAGCACCACCGCCGGTGGTCATGGAAATAGCCACAAATAATCCGGTTACAATACTTCCAACTAATAAGCCACCCAAGGCCAAAGGTCCGAGAAGCAAGCCAACCAAAATAGGAATAATCACTGGCAACAAAGCAGGAACAATCATTTGCTTGATTGCTGCTTTGGTAACAATATCAACACAGCTGGCGTAATCCGGTTTGGCTGTTCCTTCCATAATGCCTTTGATTTCACGGAATTGGCGGCGAACTTCTTCGACAACTTTGCCGGCAGTTTTGCCAACTGCTTGCATGGACATGGCACCAAATAAATATGGTAAAAGTCCACCGATAAATAAACCGATCAAAACTTTTGGATTATCGATTGCAAAAATTAATTTTTCTCCGGCTTTGTCGCTGATTGCAAAAGTGTAATCAGCAAAAAGAACCAACGCAGCCAAGGCTGCGGAAGCGATGGCATAACCTTTGGTTACGGCCTTTGTTGTATTTCCAACAGCGTCAAGCGGATCGGTGACATCACGCACTTCTTGCGGAAGTTCAGCCATTTCGGCGATTCCTCCGGCGTTGTCAGTAATCGGGCCATAAGCGTCAATCGTGACGATAATTCCAGCCATTGATAACATGCTCATCGCAGCAATAGCAATTCCATAAAGTCCGGCCAATTCATAAGCTCCAAAAATTCCTGCACAAATAACCAAAATCGGTAAAGCGGTTGATTTCATGGATACGGCTAATCCGGCAATAATATTTGTTCCGTGACCGGTAGTTGAACTTTCGGCAATTTCCTTTACCGGTTTGTAAGCGGTAGAAGTATAATATTCGGTAATAACAATCATTGCGCCTGTAACAATAAGACCGATCAATGTTGTTAAATATAAATTGGTAACAGAATAAGTGGCATTATCAAACATTAAATATTTTGTGGCTGGATAAAAACCAATTGCCGATAAAACTCCGGCCGCGATTAAACCTTTGTAAAGAGCGCCCATGATATTTTTCTTTTCACCAAGTTTGATAAACCATGTTCCGATGATTGAAGCAATAATGGAAATAGCACCAATAAGTAATGGATAAAGCAACGCTTTTTCATAACCGATAAAAAGCATTTGACCAAGAAACATGGCGGCCACAGTTGTTACGGCGTAAGTTTCAAAAAGGTCAGCCGCCATACCGGCGCAATCGCCAACATTGTCGCCAACATTATCAGCAATGACAGCCGGATTGCGAGGATCATCTTCTGGAATTCCGGCTTCAACTTTTCCAACTAAATCAGCTCCAACGTCAGCGGCTTTGGTAAAAATACCACCGCCAAGTCTGGCAAAGATAGAAATTAAACTTCCTCCAAAACCAAGACCGATCAAAGCATGAACATCTTTGGTAATGGCATAAAAACCGGCTACGCCTAGAAGTCCGAGACCAACCACCAAAAGTCCAGTAACTGTGCCCCCTTGAACAGCAACAGCCAAAGCTTTTTCCAAGCCACCGCGAGCTGCTTCTGTTGTGCGAATATTTGAGCGAACGGAAATATTCATTCCGATAAATCCAGTCAAGGCTGACAAAACCGCGCCAACAACAAAACCGATAGCGGTTTTCCATCCGACAAAAGCAAAAATCAAAACAAAAACCACTACGCCAATTATGGCAATGGTTTTGTATTGACGAGTTAAATAAGCTTTGGCGCCTTGTTGAATAGCGCCAGCAATGGCTTGCATTTTTTCATTTCCTGTGGGCAACCTCAAAATTTTTTTGATGAGAAATAAACCGTACAAAATCGCTACAATCGCAGAAGCGAGAGCCAGGATAAGAGTAAAGTTCATAAAAATTTTACTTTAATTCTCCCAAAGGGATCACTTCGTGATAAATTCTTAATTCTCCCGAAGGGAGCACTTTGTGATAAATTCTGAATTTTTAGTTAGTTGTTTTTCAATGAAGCCATTTTGGCTTTTTCTTTTTGTTCCAATTTCTTTTTCTTTTCTGCTCTTTTGATTGTTACCTCTGCCTTAGTTTTGATAACTTGTTTGCTTTTGTAATAACCGCAAGCCAAACAAGCGTGGTGTGGTTTTGTCGGGGCTTGGCATTTTGGACAAACTTGAGATTTTTGTGTTATCAAATGATCATGGGAACGACGATTACGAACGCGAGCTTTACTTAGGTGATGAGCTGGTACTGACATAAAATTTATGTGGCCTTTTTTGCAAAATAAATTTATTTAACAAAAAATGGCAGTTATTAATCATTTATTAAAGATGTTGAAATAATAGCCTATATTAGAAAAAAAATCAAGTTTTTTATCTTGATAAAATAAATTTGACAAAATTGTCTTTTGTTATAAAAAAATCTCGTTATGAACGAGATTCGAATTTTTAACAATTTATGTTTTTGGATTTATTTAGGGCTTCTCTGGCGTTTTTTTCGCTAAAATGATGAAAAATAAAGTTAATGCTTTTCCAAATAAAGGTGGGAAAAGAAAGTAATAGTAAAATTCCGCAAAATATTAGCCAATAAGTTTCCCAGTTAAAGTGAGAGATTGCCCATAGTCCAAGCAGGCAAACACAAGAAACAAGAAAAGTGAAAAGTAAAGAGTCTTCGGCGTCTGCTTTTGCCTGGGCGTGGTGAATTAATTTTTCACGCCATTCCTCATCATATTTCTTTTTGGTAATTTTGTTGTTGTTCATTGAGATTCTCCTTTGTTAAAGAACTCTATATCTTTATTTAACAGCAAATTATGGTTTTGTAAAGTTCTCAGCGCGCTAGGATATTTTACCTTTGCCCTTGCACATTACCAAAATCTCTTGACTGGACAAAATATATTTGTTATTATTTTGACGCAAAAACATGGCCCCATCGTCTAGTGGTTAGGACATCAGGTTTTCATCCTGAAAAGTCGGGTTCGATTCCCGGTGGGGTCACCATTCTTCGTTCGCTGAAGGCGAACTTCGAATGGCACGCCATTCTTCGCACATTCTGTGCTTCGAATGGCACGCCAAGTATTGTTATTGAAACCTGTTTTTGGATGAAAGAGAAACGCAATTTTGCGTTTTTTTTGTATTTATTTATGCCCTGATTTTTATTAATATAAAAATTTTTTTGATATGCAAAAATCGAGATACATCGTGTGCGAGTGTTTGACAAAAGGAGGCATACCTATTAAAATGCGGATATGTTCTTTTTATGGAGGTTTATAAATGAATGAAAATTCTATTGGCGAAATGGCAAAACTTTTTCGCGACGGTTTAGTAACTTATGAGCAATTTTTGGAGTGTGTCCGTGCTAGTAATTCAGCGATGCCAAATCAGGAAAAAATTCTTAATCCTCAACAGATCCCTGCCCCACAACAAGTTGCAGGGGATGACTCTGTAGGAAATGTTGATGGTGGGTTTTATCCGGAAAGCATTAGTACCGATGATATGCGTTTTGCTAAAAAAGTTTGGTTTTCGTGGGACCAAAAGGAGAAACAAACAATTAGAGAAATTCTGGATGCGCAAAGGTCAAAAGATCCTGACTCAAGAAAG
>Ga0172379_10005622_pt1 | contig 17422 bp, 13 predicted proteins | sample GrowelOW334metaG_FD_119756 | JGI IMG/M metagenome (GOLD analysis project Ga0172379, IMG submission 119756) | Groundwater microbial communities from an aquifer near a municipal landfill in Southern Ontario, Canada - Groundwater well OW334 metaG | ecosystem: Environmental > Aquatic > Deep... | reverse complement strand
TAAGTTCCCCTCGCAATTGCTGGGCAAGGGAGCGTACCAAGGTTAGGCCGAGGGAGGAGTGTGATTTCTGTTCCCAATCTTCAGGCAAACCAGGACCGTCATCCGCCACAGTGAGCACTTTTTTGCCTTCCACACCTTCCTTCAGGCTGATCCGAAGCGTCCCGGGTCTGTCGGGAAAAACCGCATATTTAAGGCTGTTCGAAACCAATTCGTTTATCAGCAACCCCAGTGATATGGCTATATCCAGATTGATCTCCATTGGGTCCAGGTCAAGCTCAGCGCGTATAGCCCGGGATGATTCCCAGTATGACGACGCCAGTTCTTGATAAAGCCCCCTGATATACTCGGCTATATTCAAGGAAGACAGACTCTCGGAACGGTACAGGTATTCATGAACCTGGGCCATTGCACGGATACGCTGCTGCGTTTCATCCAGCTTCGCCCGATCGTATTCATTATGGATTGAGGCAGACTGCAACTGGATAAGACTGGATATGACTTGCATATTGTTCTTTACCCGGTGATGGATCTCTTTTAGTAGAATTTCTTTCTCCGCAAGCGATTCAGCCACTTTCAACTCCGCCGACCATTTGTCGGTGATGTCACGAACAATGAAAAGCACACGATCCGCATCAAGGGGAACTGCCCTGGCCTCAAAATGCTTTTTGCCCGCCGCCACCGTCAGATCGTATTCGATCACCTCAGAATCCCTGCCTTCCATAATGGATGAAATAGCATGCATGAACCGTGTGGAAATATAGGTATCCATACCTGTCTCGATGATTGTTTTTCCCACACGATCCTCCGCTGGCCGATACAATATTGCGGGGTTCGATGTGATGAACTCGAGATACCTGCCCTTGCCATCAGTTATGAAGAAAAGATCCGGCAGGGCCGAAATGAAGGCTCGGTTTTTTCGTTCGCTTGCCGCCAAGGCGCGGGCGTTTTTCAGCACTTCCTTTGTCTTTTGTCTGACCCGCATACGGAGGATGAGACTATTTACCACCAGGATGAGGATAATCAGCGCCGATGAGATAACCACAATCCAAAGCAGACGCCAATCGATGGCAGTCTGCAGGGAAGTACCAAACCAGCGTCTATCAATTTCCCCGTAGACTTCCTGGGGAATTGACTGGAACCCTTTTGCTACTAGGGTATACACATCCGAGCCATCTGGAAGTGGAAGGCGATCCTTGCGTACCGCCCTATGGAACTGCCCGGAATACAATTCCAGGGCACTCTTGAAATCCTTGTCAAGTTCATACTTGTATAGGAAATAGAGCGCTGGAGGTTCATCCATGCAAAAAACACGCAACTCCTGGGCGGCAACTGCGCGGATGATAGCTTCATAACTGGGGTATTCGATCAAATCCCGTATACCATCCCGCCTGAGCACCTCGATTGAAGCGTCTCCAGCTTTCACTCCTACGCGAAATCCCCTTAAATCCCTGGTCAAGGCAATGCCGGAAATGGATGTGTGGTAAAAGACAGAGACCTTGATCGTGGCGTACGCAGTAATGAAATCAAGTTTCTTTTCGCGTTCTGGAGTTCGGAAAGCGGAATCCAATACGTCCGCCCTCCCCTCCGCCATTTCCTTTTGCGCATCCACCCAGTTCATGGCACGGAAATCGACAGGACGACCAGTATACTTTGACCAAGCCTTCCACTGATCCGGGATAATCCCCTGGATCTCTCCAGTATCGGACCGGAACGCATAGGGAGGATAGTTATCGTCGCAAACGACACGGATAACCTGGTTAAGCGACGCGCTTTGGGTATAAACAGGGGCAAGAGCGACGACGCCAATCAACATGACAAGCGCGGCCAACCTGAAATCATGATGATGTACGACCACAACTCAACTATAATCCAAAAAATAAATATCGCATACCGTTTCCCGTCGACTGGTCCGCATGGACTTTCAGCCCGTTTTGCGCTACAAGATAAGGGCAATGTGGGGTTTGATCAAAAGATTATTCCGGCGAGACGCGATAGATACCGACTCGCTACAGGAGGAACGCTGGAGTACCGATTTCTCCTCGCCCCGGAACGCACGTTTCCGGGAGGAACAGGAAGAAAGCTACCGATCGCGCTTGACGCATAACGGCTATGAACTGGAAGTCCTTAAAAAAAATTCCATTGTATGGACTGAGAATTCCTGGTTCCGTTACACCGATTTGATGCTGGAAACCGTCCTGGCCTTCCAAGGTTCATCCTATGCGGCGGCAGGGGTACTGTTCAGATACTCCGATGAAGGGGACTACTACTCGCTTCTAGTCTCAAACAAGGGGTTTTTCCGGCTGGACGCGGTTTTCAACGGTTCCCCGATGCCGCTCATGGCCTGGACCGAGTTCAGCGACACCGTTTCAGCACACACCCACGTCAAGGTCAGAATTATCGTTCTGGGTGACAGGATGTGCGTCATCCTGAACGATGCCTGGACTGGTGAAGTCACCGATAATACCCATTCGAGCGGGCGTATAGCCCTGACCGTAGCCGACTATGGAGAACCCGGCACCGTTTCAGTTAAATTCCTGCATCTGAAACTGGATTCCCGGCCGGTAGACGTGGAAGCGGATTTTATCCGCTGGAATTCATACATTAGAATAGATCCAGAAGCACGTATCCGGCTTGCAGAAACCTTTCTGGCCTCAAACCAGGCGCTCTCCGCCTTGGTCCAGCTCAAGCGTGCATGGAAACAGAACCGGGATACCGGCAATGCCGCAGTGGCCGCTGGCGAACCGGGAAATCGCAGTCCCAAAGAGCTGTTGCTCGCGGCGGACTGCGCGCTTAGGCTTTCGCTTATTCCCGAAGCGGAGGAATATCTTGACCGTTGCGTCGAAACGGATCCGGATTCCGAGGATGCCCACAAAGCCCTCGCGGAAAAAGCCAAGCTCCTCTATCTTGCAAACCGTTTCGCAGATCTGAGGGAACACGCCGAGGCTGCCATCTCGTACTTTCCGGAAGATCCTTCGTTGTGGAATCTTTTGGGACATGCCTTCTGGAATCTTCGCGCTTGGAGAAAATCCGCTGAAGCCTACGACAAGGCCCTTACCCTGGACCCGACCAACGGTCTTCTGGCCCAGAACACAGCCCGCGCCTTGGAACGGTCCGGGGACCCGGAATCAGCATTTGAACATTATTTGAGAGCCGGCAATGCGTTCCTGGCTTCCGAATCCTACGACGATCTGGCAGGGAGTCTCGCCCGCCTATCCGAACTCGACCACGATAATTTTGCCGTCCGCGCGCTTGCGGGTAAATACGCATTCGCGCTGGAAGATTGGACCCGGGCGGAGACGGAATTGGTGGAGGCGGAACGCTTGTTCCGGGAAAAACCCAGCGACGGGCAGTCTGCACCGGACGCGACTATTCCCTACCTCCGCGGCCTCCTGCGGACCCGTACGGGCAAGAGGGAAGAAGCTATCCCCTTTTTCCGGCTGGCCATCGAGCTGGAACCGGGCTTCGTCACGTTCCGGTTCCGGCTTGCTGAATGCCTTTTCCTGATCGGGTCAAACCCATCCGACCCGGATTTGACGCGTGAACTTCAGGACGCCCTTGCCATCGGTCCGGAAGATCCCTGGTTGGTCAATCTGGCAGCCCAGGTTTACCTGGCGAAGGGCGATCTGGAAGCAGCGGCCCGATTCGTGGAAAAAGCAGCTGGGCTACTACCAGATGAACCAGCGGTACGAGCCAACAAGGCCGAGCTTGGTTTTCTGCGGGGCGAGCCAGAAAAGGCCCTCGCCATACTGGACTACAAGGGTACACCCGAAAATGGGCAAACCCAGGTGCAAGCCCACCCCAAGGCCGATGATCCAAAAGGAGAATTGGCCAACGCAACCGGGCACATACTCGCCCGCCTTGGACGATGGGAGGAAGCGGTTGGAGCGTATGCCCAGGCGCTGACAGCCGCGCCCGATGACCCGGATTATCTGCGGAACAAAGCTTCATGCCTCATCGAACTCGGGCTCTTTGGAGAAGCGGATGAGGCCTTGGCTAAAAGCTACGAATTATATCCCGGGACTCGAACACTTGATCTGATAGCCTACGTCGCCATAAAGAAAGGCGAGTACCCGAGGGCGGAAGCCTGCTACCGTATCGGTCTTGAACGCAAGCCGGAAGATCCCTCTCTGCTCGCGGGCTTGGCTTGGACCCTGCTTTCCATGGGCCGATGGAAGGCTGCAGAGGAAATCATCCTTCGCTTGGAACGATCATCACAACCAGGCTCAAATGCGGCAACCAAGGCTGCTGAATTACGGGAACATTACACCGAAGCAACCACGCGGAAAGTTTCCTGTGCCGCCTGCGCCCTTACCTGGAAGGTAGACAAATTCGCGTCAGCAACCCCCGGGATTCGCTTGGTCGCGGAGCCGCCCGATGATATGCCTGCGGGTTCATGCACATCCTGTGGGAAAACCCTATGCATCGGTTGTGCCAAAAAGTACATGAATGATGGACGGTTCATCTGCCCCGACTGCGGAGAACGTCTCAAGCTTCTGGATGAAGGATTGAAGAAGATCCTTTCCGACTGGGCGGCAAGGAACGCAACCGGGCAAAATCAACAACGAATCTGATACCAAAGTCCGGATATCGTTCACCCCAATTGCCCCGCCTGTCGTCTTCGTCCCTTGCCGTATACATACCCTTGGCGCTCATGAGTCCATTACGATCGGCCAACACCGCCCCGAGCAGGCTGATAAATCGTTCACGAGGAACATCCACCGCGCCCAGACTTTCCAGGTGGTCCGTATGCACCTGACAGTCTATGAACTCGACCCCATCCGAGAAAAGCAGACAGGCAAGGCTCAAAAATGCGGCTTTCGATGAGTTCGATTCCTTGGCGAACATGGATTCCCCAAAAAAGGCATTTCCCAGACGTATTCCGTAGCATCCACCCACGAGGCGGTTTTCATGGTAGGCCTCAGAGGAGTGAACCCAACCCAAACGATGCAAATCCGTATACGCAGTTATCATATCTTCTGTAATCCAGGTACCGTTTTGGCCAGGCCGTTTGGCTTCGGAACAGGCACGGATGACGGCCCCGAAATCGCTGTCCAAGCGCAGATCGAAGATTCGATGCTTGAACACTTTCCGCATGGATTCGGATATATGCAATTTTTCCGGGAAAATTATGAACCGCGGGTCAGGAGAATGCCATAGTATGGGCTCTCCCTCGGAATACCAGGGGAAAACACCCTGTTCATAGGCTGAAAGGAGCATGCCGGGGGAAAGATTCCCCCCCGCACCTACCAGGCTTTCAATACCCATCCGGGCTTTCGGTCGCGGAAATGTGAAGCGCTCCCTTTCCGAAAGAAAGGGGAAATCACCAGTATTTCCGTTTCCTGAAGTCCAGGCCACGAAGGATCAGCCCTGCACCGTTATCTTGTAACCGCCATCCATCCAATCGGCGACGGCCTTGCCACCCGTCTCCAAGCGTCCGAACAGCACCTCGTCCACGAAAAAGGATTTGATCTTTTCCTCCACCACTCGGGCGATGTTTCGTGCACCGAATTCCTTGCTGTAACCATCTTCGGCAAGGTGCAGTATGCAGGCGTCGGTAACTTCCAACTCCACCTTTTTTTCCGTCAGCTGGGCACGGAAAGAGTCCAACTCCTTGCGGACAATGGACTGGATGGTTTTGCCCTCAAGCTGGCCAAAACGAACGACAGCATCCAGACGATTCCTGAATTCGGGGGTAAAAATCTTTTCCACCGCGTCATTCACGACATCGTCGCCGTTCTGCCGTTCACCAAAACCTATCAGGTTCTTACCGATATCCCTGGCACCCGCGTTGCTGGTCATCACCAGCACCACGTTCCGGAAATCAGCCTTGCGGCCGTTGTTGTCCGTCAAGGTGGCATAATCCATGATCTGCAAAAGGATGTTGTACACATCGGGATGGGCTTTCTCTATCTCATCCAGAAGAACCACCGCGTTGGGCTGCTTCCTCACGGCATCCACGAGCAGACCACCCTCCTCATATCCGACATAACCAGGTGGCGAACCGATCAAGCGGCTCACAGTGTGCTTTTCCTGGTATTCGCTCATGTCGAAGCGGTGGAGCGTGGACCCGAGCAGATCCGCCAGTTGACGGGCCAATTCCGTTTTACCCACCCCTGTAGGGCCGACAAACAGAAAATTGGCTATGGGTTTGCCCGCTGCCCTGAAACCCGCCCGCGAACGTTTTACTGCCTTGACCACCGCTTCGATTGCGGTATCCTGCCCGAAAATCCGTTCCCGCAAACGCGATTCCAGGGCTTTCAGTTTATCCTTCTCATTTTCGCCGACAGTCCGTTCCGGTATCCTAGCGATCCGCGAGACCACCGTCTCTATCTGGGGCACCCCTATGGGGATGATCTCTTCCTGGCCTTCCAGGTCCACACCTGCGGCGGATAAGGGCTCGGATATTTCCGGCTTCAAGGAATAGCCAGATTGGGCTTCAAGTCGCTTGAAAGCCTCGATGCGTGCAAAAGCCCCGGCCTCATCGATTACGTCGATGGCCTTGTCCGGCAAGCGCCGCTCAGTCACGAACTGGGATGAAAGCCTCACCGCCGCCTCAAGGGCTTCGTCGCTGTATTTGACCTTATGGTATTCCTCATACTTGGTTCGCAGACCTTTCAGAATGGCTACGGCATCGTCCTCGGAGGGCTCAAGTATATCTATTTTCTGGAACCGACGGGAAAGTGCCCGGTCCTTTTCAAAGTACTTGGTGTATTCCTCGTGGGTGGTGGAACCGATGCAACGAATCTTGCCGGAACTAAGCGCCGGTTTGAGCAGGTTCGACGCGTCCAGGGAACCACCAGACACCGCCCCGGCACCTACAATGGTATGGATCTCATCTATGAAGAGTATGGCCTTGTCCTTTTTGAGTATCTCGTCCACTACCCGCTTTACCCGTTCCTCGAAATCGCCCCGGTACTTGGTACCCGCCACCAGAGCGCCCATATCGAGGGAATATATCGAGAAATCCTTGAGTGTGGGTGGCACCCGCCCGGCAACTATGCGCTGGGCCAAGCCCTCCGTCACCGCGGTCTTGCCAACACCGGAATCGCCCACATGGATGGGATTATTCTTCAGACGCCTGCAGAGGACTTGAATTGTCCTGTCCAATTCCGCATTTCGTCCAATCACTGGTTCAAGTTTTCCTTCCCGGGCAAGGACTGTCAAATCACTGGTAAATCGCTCCAGGGCGCTTTTCTTGGACTGCTTTGAACGGGAACCCGTTGCCGAGGCAGCATCATCCGCCACGTCCGATCCAGCTCCTTCAGGATTCAGGCCTTCCCCATCGTCCTCGGCCTCATCACCATCAACAGCATCCATCTCATTGTCCAGACCCGCTCCAGCCCTACCGTGGGAAATAACTTCCAGCAAAGCCAGTCGTTTCACCCCTGATTTCCGCAAATAGTAGGCACAATAATTGCTTTCCTCGTCATAAAGGGAAACCAGAATATCCGCTATATCAAGTTCCTTTTTCTGGGATGCCTGGGATTGCAGGACAGCCCTTTCAAGAACGCTCTGAAAACCCACCGTCTGTGTAGGCTCAGAGTTCTCAATCACCGGTACTTTCTGTTCAAAATAGTTCTCCATGCCTTTTTTTATCTGCTCCAAATCCGCTCCACAGGCTGAAAGTATATCCTGCACCTGATCGAATGAAAGAGAAGCGTACAGAACATGTTCCGGGGTCAGGTATTCGTGGTTCCTGACCTTCGCTTCATTGTATGCGGCGTTTATGATCGCCTGCACGTGGCGGCTGATCTTCATGCTTCCTCCGAAAAAAAAATCAGACTTTCTCAACAAGACAACGCAAGGGATACTCATTCTTCCGAGCCAACACATGTACTTGATCGGCTTTTGTCGCCGCTATATCCCAAGAATACATCCCAACTATTCCCCGCCCTTTTTTATGGACATCCTCCATGATGCGCGTTGCATCGGAAATGCCCTTCTGGAAGATAGCCACCAGGACCGCGACTACAAATTCCTTCGTGGTATAATCGTCATTGAGCAGAACCACCCGGTAATTGTCCGGTTCGGCCAGCTTGGTAACCCGTCTTTCAGCTAACCCCGTCCCTACTCCGTCATTTTGCGGCATCTATCCCAACCTTCGATTCGTTAATATCGCATGTATAAGATAGCCAAAAAAAGTCCGTAAAACAACGCCTTCATCCCCTCACTTCAAACCAGGTATGTATCCGGCTTGCCGCTTCCTCCGCTTTTGCTTATAGTCGATTCATGCGAATAATCTCCTGGAATGTGAACGGTATCCGCGCGATAGAGAAAAAAGGGTTCGTATCCTGGCTGAGCGCCGATGCGCCGGATATACTCTGTCTCCAGGAGACCAAGGCGAATCCAAGCCAGTTGTCCGAAGAACTCGTCAATATCAAGGACACATCCGGCGAACTCTACCATGCGCACTGGGCTTGCGCCAAAAAAGCAGGCTATTCCGGAGTTGCCATATATTCCCGTGAAAAACCTTTGGATGTACAAACACTCGGAATTTCCGACTTCGATGACGAAGGGCGCGTGTTGTTGGCAGATTATGAGGAGTTCACGTTAATTTCCGCATATTTTCCCAATTCCCAAGAAGAGGGAGCCAGACTCGATTACAAACTTGCCTTTTGCTCGGCGATACTAGAAAAATGCTCCGATCTGGTCTCCAAAGGACGCCGATTGGTCCTTAGCGGGGATTACAACATTGCCCATGAAGCCATCGACCTTGCGCGACCGAAAAGCAATGAAGGGAATCCTGGTTATCTTCCGGAAGAGCGAGCCTGGATGGATGTGTTCACAAATGCCGGGTTCGCGGATACCTTCAGGAGACAGCATCCTGGCGAGGTTGGGCAGTACAGTTGGTGGTCCTACCGTATGCGTGCCCGGGAAAAGAACATAGGCTGGAGAATCGACTATCATTGCGTGGACGAGGCATTCATGCCGGCGGTCAGCAAATCATTCATCAGACCAGATATACTTGGATCGGACCATTGTCCGGTGGAATTGCATCTCACCTTGGGGGAAGCGAAAAATGCGGATAAAATATAACGCCCCTACCAGCCTCAGCTTCGCTTTTATCTGCGCGCTGGTACTTCTTTTGAGCAAAACCCTGTTACCTGGCCTCACGGTCAATTTTTTCATGGTTCCAGGTAAAACCGGTTTCGATGCGGCCCGAATAATGGACTGGATCAGACTGTTCACCCACGTAATAGGCCATGCCGACTGGAATCACCTTGTATCGAACTTTTCCTTCATCCTGCTGATAGGTCCTATTCTGGAAATGAATTACGGCTCTTTCACCTTATTCATCATGATCCTGCTGACTGCATTAGTTACAGGGCTGTTGAACGTGTTTCTTTTCCCCACCGCCCTTATGGGCGCATCCGGTGTAGTTTTCATGATGATACTTCTGGCGTCCTTCACCAATTTCAATAAAGGTGAGGTCCCGCTCACGTTCATCCTCATTCTGGCATTGTATTTAGGCAGGGAAATCCTGAATTCCTTCCAATCCAACAACATCTCCGAATTCGCACATGTTGCCGGTGGATTTTGCGGGAGCCTGTTCGGATTCTTCAAACCGGCAAAACGGACCGCCTGATCCGCGCATTGCGAAACTTTGCGATTTTTGTTATTTTATACCCATGCAAGTCGATATCAATCCGCGCGGCAATGGAGCCTGTCCTCTTTGCCGGCAGTTTCCAAAGTGCCGAATACATAAAGCCCTCAATGTATCCATCAAGGATTTACCCAGCAGGGATAAGAATTCGGCCATGGAACTGGTAATTTATTCATGCCCCGCTTTCGAAGAGCAAGCCTGATATGAACGAGCGCATGGAATCCCTCATAGCCCGCCATAAAGAGCTTGAAGAGCTCATCCAGAACCCTTCCCTGGCAAAAGACCAGAACAGGTACCGCGACATCATGCGGGAACATTCGCATCTGACTGAATTGGTTACAATGGACCAGACAAGAAACATGCTTGAACTGCAGATTGCCGATACCAATGCTATCCTTAAAGACGAAAAAAACGCGGAGATGAAGGAACTGGCCAAGGAAGAATTGCAAAATCTGCAAGCCCAACTCAATGAAACCGAGGACCGGATAAAGTTCTTCCTGATTCCCAAGGATCCCCTGGATGAGAAAGACATCATTATGGAAATCCGTGGAGGCGCTGGCGGGGACGAAGCTGCCTTGTTCGCTTCCGACTTGTTCCGCATGTACTCCCGCTTTGCCGAAAACAAAGGGTGGAAAATTGAGATAATGAGTTCCAGCGAGACTGAGCTGGGCGGCCTTAAGGAAATCATCTTCTCCGTAAGCGGGAAAAATGTCTATGAGAACCTTCGTTACGAATCCGGTGTACACCGCGTCCAGCGTGTGCCTACGACGGAAGCATCCGGTCGCATACACACTTCCACAGTAACCGTTGCCGTTCTCCCGGAAGCCGAAGAAACAGAAATAAACATACGGACGGAGGATCTGCGCATAGATGTCATGCGGGCCGGTGGTCCGGGTGGCCAGTGCGTAAACACCACCGATTCTGCCGTTAGGATCACCCATATGCCTTCCGGTGTCGTAGTCCAGTGCCAGGACGAGAAGAGCCAGATCAAGAATAAAGCCAAAGCCATGCGCATCCTCCGGGCCCGGATTTTTGAAATGGAGGAAGAAAAGGCCCATGCCGAACGGGCAGAAGCCCGCCGAAGCCAGGTCGGTTCAGGTGATCGATCCGAACGGATCAGGACCTATAACTTTCCCCAAAACCGCCTAACCGACCATCGTATCAATCTGACGCTCTACAAGCTTGACCTGATCATGCAAGGCGACGTCGCCGAGCTCTTCGACGCGCTCAAGCTCACCGCGCGCGAGGAGTTGCTCAAAGCGACCGCATCGTGACCCTTCGCGAAGCGTTGGATCGAGGAATCAACCTGATCCAGAAATCGGGTAGTGCCAGCCCCAATCTCGACGCTTCCCTGCTTCTTTCGGCTGTGCTCGGAGTTGATAGGGTTTACCTGTACACACATGCCCTCGACGCCCTGAGCGATATGCACCTTCAACATTTCCAAAAACTTGTTGATCGTCGTACGAGCGGCGAATGTGTCGCCTACATCCTGGCCATAAAGGAATTCCATGGCATGGACTTCCTTGTCAGCCCGGATGTCCTCGTACCCAGACCCGATACCGAAACACTTGTGGATTGGGCGCTGGAGTGGCTTGGGCAGCGCACACCCTGCACAAACCACGCCCTTCGGGTGCTCGATGCTTGTACTGGCTCGGGTTGCATAGCCGTTTCCATCAAGGCTGAATTCCCTGATTCAGATCTGGTTGCCTGCGATATTTCAGAAGCCGCACTCGATATCGCCCGGCGCAATGCTCAAGTCCTACTGCCACAGACAAACCCACATTATATACCCATCCGTTTCATCCAAAGCGATTTGCTCACCGAGGTTCAGGGAAAGTTCGACCTGATAGTTTCCAATCCACCCTACGTGCCAAGCGATCAGATCGACTTGCTTTCAGCAGAGGTTCGGAATGAACCGAGGCTGGCCTTGGACGGAGGCCCCGATGGGCTGGAACTGATACAACGCCTCATCCAGCAAGCAGCAGCACGTCTACAATCTGGAGGACAATTGCTGATCGAGGCTGGAAGCGAGCAGTCTTTGCAGATTGAACACTATTTCATATCCACAGGTTTTCAGGGTTTCACCCTGCGCCATGACCTTGAAGGCAGGGAACGCGTATTCGGGGCAAATATTCCATGAATACGCTGATCGAGGATTTCTCAACACAGGTATCAACCTATTCCGAGAAAGACCGTACGCGTATCCTTGAAGCCGCCACCTGGGCTGATGCACTCCATCTCGACCAGAAGCGAGCATCGGGAGAGCCGTATATCGTGCATCCCATCGGCGTTGCGCAGTCACTCATAGAATTGAAGATGGACCCCGATACCATCATAGCGGCTCTCCTGCACGATTCCCTGGAAGATACCAGCGCCACGAAAGATGCTCTCCGCGATCGTTTTGGCCCCGATGTGATGATGATGGTCGACGGGGTCACTAAAATCGATGATCTCTCCTCCAAAAACAAAACCGTGCAGGAAGCAGAGAGTATCCGGAAGATGCTTTTCGCCATGGTCAAGGATATCAGGGTAATCCTGATCAAACTTGCGGATAAGCTCCACAATATGCACACGCTGCAATATCTACCTGCGGACCGGCAAAAATCCATAGCCCAGGAATGTCTTGATATCTACGCCCCCCTGGCGGACCGGCTCGGTATTTCCTGGATGAAGGATGAACTCGAAGACCTTTCGCTCAAACACTTGAATCGGGATGCTTACGAGCAGATAAAACAGATCGTGGCACTCAAAAAAGGGGAACGCGCGGATTTCCTCAACCGTGTCCAGGAAACCATCCAGAAAGAAGCCAGCCTCTCTGGTATAGACATCACGATGAGTTCGCGGGCAAAACATTTTTATTCCATATATCAGAAAATGAGAAAAAGGAACAAGGGCGCAGAAGAGTTGTATGACCTGATGGGACTTCGCATCTTCTGTGAAGAGCAGAACGATTGCTATACCCTATTGGGCATCGTCCACCGTTTGTGGAAACCACTCGATGGGCGTTTCAAGGATTACATAGCCATGCCCAAGGCGAATGGCTACCGTAGCCTTCATACCACAGTCATGTGCTGGGACGGCAAGCTTATAGAAATCCAGATTCGCACTACTGAAATGCACCGCATCGCTGAATTCGGTATCGCAAGCCACTGGTTATATAAAAAGGGCAGCACGAACGAATTAGTGAAGCTTGAAGACGTATCGATAGTCAACAGGCTGAAAAGCTGGAACACTATTCAGTCGACGTCCGGCTCTTTCCTTGAAGATATAAAAAGGGAACTTCTCAAGGATTCAATCTATGTATTCACCCCCAAGGGGAACGTCATTGAATTGCCCGCTGGTTCCACTCCTATCGATTTTGCCTACCACATCCACTCAGCCATCGGAGACCATTGCATCGGGGCGAAAGCCGACGGTTCGATCATTCAGCTAAGCGCGGAATTGAAAAACACCCAAGTTGTCGAGATACAGACCTCACCTTCGGCCCACCCGCACCTCAACTGGTTGCGCGCAGTACGAACAGCGAAAGCAAGGAGCAAAATCCGCGCCTGGCTCCAGCAGAACGATGACACCCTCATCATCGACAGAAACATTGTCGCAAAGAAAAAGCTCACCACGCCGCCAGCACCTCCGCCAGCAACACCTAAACCCCTGGATCACATCCAAACCCTTGTATACGGGCAAACAGTCAGTGAAGGCGTATTGCAGGTCACGGTCGAAAACGAGCGCAATATGCTGATACGCTTCGCGCAGTGTTGCAGACCAGTGACAGGGGACCCCATAATTGGGTATGTGTCCCGAGGCAGGGGCATCATCGTCCATAGGCGTAATTGCAGGAATGTAGCCAGTATTCCCGACTTTCTGCAACGAAAGACAGAAGTTGAATGGGAAAGCTCTTCATCCCGTTTACTGAAACGATTCCGAGTGGAAGCGCGACGTTCCTCCGATCTCTTCTCAGAGATCGAAGGAGCGGTGCGGAAATACCAAGGGCACCTGATCGAAGGACGACTGGAAGAAAGCACCATGAACCGACTCACTGGCTTTTTCACTATGGAGCTGGAAGACCGCGAAGACCTTAAAAAAGTTCTGAAAAACCTCAGGGCAATCCCTTCGGTGCTCGGGATACAATTGATGACCTGATCAATTCTCCCGAACGTCCACGACCCTATCCACCAATGGACTTACCGTATCCACCAGTTTTTGCCGAGTGACATCTTCGATCTTGATGACACAATACGAATTGGTAAGATCCTCACCCTCAAAACTGGCAAGTGAAAGTATATTACCACCAATCTCGGCGATAGCTGTGGCGATTTTTGCCAGCTCACCTTTTTTTTCAGGCAATAAGACGGTAAGACGGATACCTGTATGACGGGCACCCAAAAGATCGATAAAAAGCTTGAATATATCAGATTCAGTCACAATTCCAACAAGAACATCCCCGCGCATAACGGGTAGTCCAGAAATATCATTATCCGCCATGTTCCGGGCAGCCTCTTCTATTGGCATATCCTCGGTTATGGTTATGAGATTCTTTTTCATGATCTTTTCAATCTTGAGTTTTGAAATGAGATAATTCAACTCGTACATATCGAGCGCTGTTGCCTGCGATGGCGTCGCATGTATCAAATCGTTTGCGGTGATGATTCCGACAAGCTTGTTATTCTTATCCAGAACAGGTAATCGATGGATTTTCTCCCGCCGCATTATAGCCTGGGCTTCCGGAACAGAAATGTCCGGATGGACATGAACCGGATTTTTGGTCATACATCGTCCGACTGTCATCCTCAGCCTCCTAGATATGCTTTCTTTACAGCCTCATCGCTGGCAAGATCGGCAGCTATACCTTGCTTGGTGATAGTCCCAGTTTCAAGAATATACGCCCGATTGGCGATTCTCAAGGCTTTATACGCATTTTGTTCAACCAACAGAATGGTGGTTCCAGCCTGGTTTATTTCCTGGATGATGGAGAAAATCTCATCCACCAGAACCGGAGCCAGTCCCATCGATGGTTCATCCAACCAAAGCAACCGCGGATTTGACATGAGCGCCCGACCAATAGCCAGCATCTGCTGTTCCCCACCTGAAAGTGTTCCTGCAATTTGCTTCCTGCGTTCTTTCAAGCGGGGGAATCGAATAAAAATCCTCTCATAACCTGATTTTATTTCGTTTTGGTCATCCCTTGTATACGCACCCATCTCCAGATTTTCCATTACCGTTAGGTTGGAAAATATTCTCCTTCCTTCCGGAACCTGCACTAGCCCTTTTTTGACAATTTCATTTGGAGCGAGTTTGGAAATATCCTCTCCCTCGAAAATCACCGATCCACCAGCCTTGTCTGTGATATTGGAAATCGAATGGAGTGTCGTGGTTTTCCCGGATCCGTTCGCACCAATAAGCGTGATTATCTCACCATTCTGAACTTCAAAACTGATCGATCTAAGTGCTTGTATGGTTCCATAAAAAACAACCAAGTCGTTGACTTTAAGCATCGATCGTCGCCTCCTCGCCCAGATAGGCTTTGATGACAGAAGGATTCCGCTTTATTTCTTCGGGCAAGCCTTCCGCGATGATCTTCCCATAATCAAGTACGACCAATCGTTCACAAATACCCATCACCAGGTTCATATCATGCTCGATCAGAAGAATCGTGACTGAGAAACGCTTACGGATGAATGAAATCAGCTCCATCAGATTTTTCGTTTCCTGGGTATTCATCCCGGCTGCAGGTTCGTCCAGCAATAAAAGACGTGGATTCCCGGCAAGAGCCCTCACTATCTCCAATTTCCGTTGTTCACCATAGGGGAGATTTTGGGCGAGTTCTTCCGATTTTGAATCAATATTGAACAAACCAAGCAACTCCATCGCCTTGGTCTTAATTCTTACTTCCTCTTGATAATAAGCTTTAGTCCTGAAAACCGCACCGAGAGGCGTATAAGCTATGCGGTTATGCATCGCTATCCGAACATTGTCCAGCACACTCAAATCCTTGAACAAGCGGATATTCTGGAAAGTCCTGGCAATTCCGGCCTTTGCCAGAACGTGTGGAGCCTTACCTTCGATGCTCCGTGTTATACCATCTGGCTCCCTGAACTGGATTTTCCCCTCCGTCGGGTTATAGATGCCTGAAAGCATATTAAAGACGGTCGTTTTCCCTGCTCCGTTGGGACCTATCAAGCCTACAAGTTCGCCTTCGTATATCTTGAAGTCGAAATTACTGACGGCCTTCAATCCCCCAAAGACTATACTTATCGATTCAACATTCAACATGGGCTCGCTCATCGCCGGGCCTCCTTATCGTCCTTGGTCTTCACCGCACGGGACTGTAAAATCCTGTTCAATAGTCCAACCAAGGATAATTCAGATCGACCAAGCAGGCCTTTCGGTCTAAAAAGCATGATGAATATCAGAATGAAAGGATATATGACAAGACGATAATCCTTGAGGAAACGCAGGAATTCCTGCAGGTAGGTTAGCACATAGCTTGCGATAATGGTTCCAGTAATACTGCCCATACCACCCAACACGACGATTATCAAAAAATCAACACTTTTCAGGAAAGTGAACATTGTCGGATTAAGATAGCCAAAGAAAGGAGCATACAGACCACCCGCAATGCCAGCAAGGAAAGCGGAAATGGTAAAACTGAACATCTTATAGAAAAAAACAGGAATCCCGTTCGAGGCAGCCGCAATCTCATCCTCTCGAATGGATATTATTGCCCTTCCATAGGACGAAAGAAGAAAGTTGGTGATTCCAGCCAAAACAAGCACCAAAGTCGCTGTTACGACTGCGAAGGACACAACCGGTTGTGCCAAGATATCCGCAGTGAATCCAGGAACGCCTTTCAGCCCAGCGGCCCCCCCTGTAACCCCTTTCATATTTATCAGGACTACACGGATGATCTCACCAAAACCAAGAGTGACTATCGCAAGATAATCCCCTGAGAGTTTCAATGTGGGGAAGCCAATGACAAAACCAAATACAGCTGTCATGAATCCACCAGCTATTATAGCTAGCGGCAAAGGCAAACCAAGTTGCATGGTCAAGGAAGACGTGGTATAGGCACCTATAGCCATGAAACCTGCATGGCCCAAAGCCAGCTGTCCAGTGATACCCGATATCAGGTTCAGACTGATAGCTATGATCGCATTTATTCCGGCCAGTGTGAGGATTTGCGCCGTATATTCATCGATAACCTCTATTTTAATAAGTGTCGTCGGAATCACCACCACAGCAATGGCAATAATGGCTAACAGGATCGAATTGCGCCTTTTATGTTCCATACGCTATACCTTCTCCCGAACGTTCTTACCCATTATGCCAGTCGGCTTGGCGAGCAGAATGATGATCAAAATACCAAAAGCGATAGCGTCGGATAATTGGGACGACAAAAAACCTTTTGTCATGGTTTCTGCGATACCCAGAATATACCCACCTATCATGGCACCAGGGATGGAACCAATCCCCCCAAGAACTGCTGCGATGAAAGCTTTCAAACCTGGCATGATACCCATATACGGTTCTACCTGCGGGTAAGCGGTGGCGAAAAGAATACCAGCAGCAGCAGCGAGTATGGAACCCAATCCAAAAGTAAACGATATGATGCGATTTACCGGTATACCCATCAAGCTGGCTGCCTTTCGATCATAGGAGACAGCGCGCATTGCCTTCCCGGTTTTGGTGGACATCACGATATAATTCAACGCTATCATTAGAAATATCGATACAAGAACCACAATGATCTGGACATTGCTCACACTCATGCCCATGAAGTTGATATTTACCGTTTTAATAGTAGGAAACTGGCGGGGATTC
>Ga0172379_10005621_pt1 | contig 17425 bp, 8 predicted proteins | sample GrowelOW334metaG_FD_119756 | JGI IMG/M metagenome (GOLD analysis project Ga0172379, IMG submission 119756) | Groundwater microbial communities from an aquifer near a municipal landfill in Southern Ontario, Canada - Groundwater well OW334 metaG | ecosystem: Environmental > Aquatic > Deep... | reverse complement strand
GAAAACAAACGATAAGACCGCAAATTGCCAGTCGTCAATCGCCGATCGTTTTACGCTCATTGAGCTCCTGATCGTGATAGCCATAATCTCAATCCTAGCGGCCATGCTGCTCCCCGCATTGAAAGTCGCGAAAGACGTGGCGAAGAAAATCCATTGCAAGAACAATCTGAGACAGTGCTATTTCGGCTTCGCCTCATACGCGAATGATTCCGATGATAATATTGCAACATGGGGCACGAAAGGGCCAGAGCTTCAACGCAACGGCTCTGCCTCGTTTGCAGCCTACAGGATATGGTCTCTCGGTTATCTGGGGACGAATGACAATATTGTCTATTGTCCCGCCGTCGAATATTCAAAAGCCTCCCTTCCTCTCTTCTACTATCACGGTTACTGTCCAGTCATAATGGCTCCTGACGGTTCCCCAACCAGCGATTATTCAACATGCGGCATGGTGACTGCCGCAGTATGGACCAGTCCAATCACCGGCTGTCGTCCTGTCAAGATAAGCAGGGTGAGCAATGCGTCCCATTATTCGATATTGACCTGTAAACTGTATAAGGCATCAACATTATTTCACGGCTACAGCATTCCTGTTGTTAAAATTGATGGCAGCGGCGCCGAAAAAACAGCCGACAGTTATCTGATCAGCCTCATTGAAGGCTCCGACATGTATAGTTCTGCCGGAAGTTATGCAGGCAACATGCGCATACTTGCATCAAGTGAAGATAAATAAAACCTGTAAAAATGACGAGCATTGAATTTTCAGGCGTGGAACCAAATTAATGAAAATGTCTAAAAACAATCAAATGAGGTAATTTCAAAATTGCCGAATCCAAGGTAGGGATGGCTCTCCGAGCCATCCGTTTTGAGGCGGCGCGTTACGGAGAACACGCCCTACCTTCGCCAATTTTGAAATTGGCTCAAATACAGGGAAAGGAAGGAAATTCATGTACAAGAGTATTTTTGCGATGATTGTCACGGTGGCGGTTTCGCAGACTGTCTTCGCCGAACACAAAGCACTTGACAACCGCGATGCGGGAATTTACAGAATGGAGCGTCCAGAATATTCTACGGGCATACTCAAGGTGGATCTAAGCGAAACACCTGATCCCGCGCGGAAGAAAGTATTCTGGGAGGGGTTGCGCGCAAAGGCGGAATCAGGAAACGCAAAGCGCATGATATATCAATTGAATTTCACGCGTCCGGATGGCTGGAAATATAAACTTCCACCGATTGAAACAGCTAAAAAGCAGATTGATGCGTGGTTCCGTTCGGATGACAATGCGAAAACATCACCAGAGCTTATTTTCGCGGTAACACCAGACGAGGAAAACATCTCCTGGAACGGCCAGCCTGACTTGATGAACCAAATCGGCGATTACATACGCAGCGAGTTCAGGATTCCGGTTTACCAATGGTTCACCGAACCTCTGCCGCCTAGTCTGGAAATCCGCGCCGACGGTTGGGTTCTTGACCCGTATTCTGTTGCGACGCCAAGTTTTTATTCGCACCTTGAGGCTTACATCCTTTATGGAAAACCGGTTGTCCCCATGCTATGGGCGAGCGGGCATTTTAATTATGGACAACCGGCTATTCCTTTCACTTTCGCAGAACTTACAAGGAGTTCTCACGCACAAATGGATTACTGCCGGGCATTGAAACTGCCGGTGATAATTTTCGCTGTAACCCAGAAACCTTGGGGGAGCGTACCTGCATGGTTCGGCAAAGCGGAGACACCAGAGGAACAGCAATATCGCGACTTCTTCAAGAAATATCTTGCGGAAATGCAGACATCCGATGCCCCGGCGGTAACGGTTCCAGAAAAGAGAATATGGCTTGTCATCCAGCCCGACGGAACAGGAAGGGAGGCGGTCAATCTGAAGGAGTTTGTTTCTGCACGCGACACAGTTTTTGATTCGCCATACAGCTGGCTGATGACGAAGGAGGGTCTCAAGCTGAGAGCTGCAAGCGGTAAACTTGCATGGAATCTTTCCTCCTCGGGAAAAATCAATGAAGCGCAGCTCATTCTAAAATACCGTCTTGCGCAAGGCAAAGCAAAATTCGCAGGAACTGAATTACTCCGGGAGGAAACGGAAATCAAGGTTGCGCTGGGTGACTTTGAAAAAAAAGAAGTCGCACTTGAGGCCGAAGGTGAACTCGTGTTACAGTCGCTGGAGATTGTGTTCAAGGGTAAGTTCGAAAAGATGGCGCGTGAGCTTAGACCCGGAAAAGACGGTGCGCTGACGGCCTCGGCCGGATTCGAGGATGATTCATTCATGTCATCGCTGATAGCAAAAGAATCAAGGCATTCCGTCGTTGAGATAAGCAGGAACGGCATCATTCAGCGCGGCGCAAGCGGTTACGCGAGCTCTTCTGTTTTGACACAGGAAATAACGCTGCCGGGCGACAGGGGCATCTTCAAAGTCAAAGCCAACATATACGCAAGTTCACGCAACTACGCCTCAAGCGTAAAGGCGATACTATCATTTGACGGGAAAACATCTGTTGCGGAGGCGATGTCCGATCCGGAAAAAAACTGGCAGGATATGGAGGTGACTTTAAATGTCCCGTCCGGCGCTAAACAGGTGTATTTGACGTGGATACTCTCAGTTTCCTGCGGAGTTGCGACACCCGCTCAGGCGCCCGCGTATGTAAAAAACTATAAAATGGAGTTTGTAAAATGAAATTTGTCACCGGGATGATTTTACTGGGAATGACTTTGAGTGTGTCGGCGCTTCAGATGGCTGAAGCAAAGCTGCGTAGTGATATTTACCCGTATTCGCTAAATCAGTTGACCTGGATAGAAGCATGGGACGAGCAAAACCAGTTCTTTCCGCGTTATTACAAGCCGTCTGCGACAATTCAACTCGTCGTTCACAACGACACTGACCAGGCGATGACTCCGTCAAAGTTCGAGTTTGACGGGCATCCGATCGAAGAAGAGACTACTCGCCCGGATTTTTCAGGCAGGGTCATCTGGTACAGGATGAACCCGGAAGTGCTGGCGCCTGGAGCCAGCGGACACTTCACGGTTCGTCTCCGCGAAAAACCAGATAAGACAATCAAGGTCGCCATCGAAGGGAAAAGCGTTGACATCAAACCGGAATCCGAGGAAAAACTGCGCATACTCTACGTCGCCTTCAACAACACCCGCGACAGGCTCACCGTGTTTACCGAATCGCTGGAAAAAACCGGCAGGCTGAGGCAGATCAGCATTGACGGGAAACCCGCAAAAATGAAACTGAAAAATGCCGATTTTTCAGACGGAAACCCGGCGGTCGCAATTCTTGATCTGGAAAAACCGCTGAGGTTCGGAGCGTACTTCATCCTGAAGGTTGAAACAGAAAATGCGGCGACATTCGAACAGATCCGGACACGTGACGACACGTTTCCCATCGGCATTATCGGGGCGAATATAAAGTTGTATACCCGGGCGGGATTCAACACGAGTTACTGCCTGCAGGGATCAAAAGCAGTTCCCCTTGAACAGATGACGCGTCTCTCGCCGGTCGCCATGGAGGAAAAAATCAGGAAGGTCGCCGAAGAGGAAATCAAGAAGGTCGCCGAAACGGTTCCGGCAAACAGGTATATCTACGGGAACTACGACGAGGCGGATGCGCATGAACCTCCGGGGTTGCCATACATGGAGCGTTGCGGAATCAATATAATGCAGAAAGTTGAACCGCTGATGGCGCTCCAGCGCAGATTTGATCCGACACATTTGACGGCGCTACTGATCGACCGCACGTACGCGCCACTGAACTGGTACACATACGGTGCGCTTGCCGATCTGCCAGTCAACGACTGCTATATTCCGACCATATGGCATGGGATGGATTCGGAATTCCTCGCCCATACGGTCAAGGTGTTTCTGTCGGCAACATCGCCACGGGCATCCCAGATGCTGCTTTGGGCCACGGCGAATACGAATCATTCACCGCGTGCGACAACACCAATCGAAAACGAGGCGCAGTACCATTACGCACTTGGCAGCGGAGCCAAGGGATTGCACTACTTCACCGATTGGACAAGTTTTCCGCAGGTGTCAGAGGGAGGGTACTACATCGGAGCGGCACAGATTCTTCCGCTCTGGCGCGGAATGGCGCGCGGGAACGCCCTTGCCGACCGTCTGAAAGGGTTGCTGAACAATGCGTATCCCTGGAACGGTGCAAAAAGCGGCAGCGCTGACATGTGGTGCGGCGCCCTGCTTTCCGGTGACGACTCGCTCATCATCACAGTGGTCAACAGGAACATCAAAACCAGCCGGGACGATAAAATGAAATTTGTACACACATACCCGGTAGGAGATTCATTTGTCGAGGTGGAGCTCCCTGTCTGGTTTAAAGCGGCGAAACTATGCGTTGTCGCCTGGGACAAGGTAACCGAAATTCCGCTCAGGCGCGAAGGGTGCAAAGTTATAATTCCGGCAAGCAACCTTGAAGCCGGACGCATCTTCGTTATTTCAAGCGACGCTGAAATAGCGAAACGTCTTGCCGGAACGCCGGAAATACAAGGCTCCATCGCAGAGATTCAAAAAATACCGGGCCGGATCCCCGGGGAAAGAATCGCCGCAAAGCCGCGAGGCGAAGAGGCATTGAAATTGAACTCCAAAAAAGAACTGACGCTCGATTTCAAAAATCCGGAAGCAATGAAATCAGTAGCCGAAATCAGATTTGACAACGCTATTCTTGAGACAGGCACGGACGGAACCTGGAACCTGTGTCCAGGAAAAGAACTCAGGGAAGCCCGTGCTGAATTATATTTTGTGGTGGAAAGTGACGCTCCGGAATTCAGGGCGGAGCTTCGCGGCGAAACCGTCCCCGGCTATCTCTCCAGCATCGAACTGGGAATCAAATCCAAAACCGATGCCCGTTTTGCCACGGATTCCTCGATGAAACCCAAAAAATGGTATCGGGGAAGATCAAAGGATGAATTCCTTGCCGTCTCAGCCAAAAATTCCGGAAACAACAGGTACGAAATCCGCATTGTCCTGAAGGATCCGCTCATCGTAACGCCCGAAGGCTGTACGGCTGCGGTGCGCAACCTGATATTATCAAAAGTTGACTTGTAAGATTTACGGGAATTATAAAAATGCATAAGTTATTGCCTCCAGTCACGATGTCGTCAGACAGTCTTTTCGCCGGAATGAAAATCACCCATTCCCAGATAAGATACGATCGTTATCCACTACCGATCAAGGAACAGGGTTTCCCGGAAGCATGGCCCGAAATGAATCAATATTTTCCGCGCTATTACAAGCCTTCTGCAACATTGAATGTATTTCTTCACAATACTTCTCGGAAACCGCTGGAAAACATTGAACTGTTTGCAGGCGGCAGACCGGTTGGGGAAATTTGTACTCGCGCGGATTATGCCGGACCAATAATCTGGTACCGGACCAATCCTGATATAATACAGCCTGACGGACGTGCAATGATTTATCTGCGACTGAGGGAAGTTCCAAAGGAGGCATTCAAAGTAACCGTTAAAAGCGGCAATGAAACCGCTACGGTTGAAATCAAGCCGGCAGATAGTCCCGCGTTCCGGATCAGTTACGTAGGATTTAACAGGGAACAGGACAAGATTTACGTCTACATTCAGAAAGACACCAATAAGGGGGCGAAGGCAAGAGATGTATTTGTTGACGGCAAGTTGATAGGTGAATCTTGTCGCACATTGGTAAATGCGGATTTCGCAGATGATTGCCCGTCATACTTTGAAATCAGCCTGGACAGTTCGATTTGTTTCGGCAAATATCTGGAAGTCAAGGTGATCGGTGAAAACAACGAAACCGCAGCTGCCCAAGTACGGGCTCTTGGCAATCAGTTCCGCATTGGTTTACTTGGCCCAATCGCCAACAATGCGGTGAAGCTGTTCAATATGCAATACAACATAAAATACTGGAAAGCAAGTACCCTCCCCGATGAATTGTGGAAGGGGCTTCATGAACATGACGCTTCATTTTGGATGCCTGTAAGCAGTAACGACGGAGAAATTTACAAAAGCATTGCCAGTAAAATTCAACCGGAAAAGTTCATCTATGGCACTAAGGATGAGCCTGATGCGCACGAGCCCCCTGGCCTTCCCTACATGGAACGTTGCGGCATCAGTGTCATGAGAGAGCTGGAATCGGAAATGATATTGCAGCGTCGTCTCGACCCCCATCACCCCACATCCCTGTTAATTGATCGCACCTATGCCCCGCAAAACTGGTTCACCTACGGGGAGGTGACCGATCTGCCGTTCACCGACATTTACGTTCCCAATGAATGGCATGGCTGTGATTTTTCAATTATCCCAAACACAGTCAAAATCCTGAATTCAGCCGTTGCTCCACGCCCGGTCGGCGTAAAACTGTGGGTCACCACAAATACCGGACATAAAATCAGGCGCGCCCCTACTCCGGAGGAGAATGAAATTCAGGTGCATTATGCAATCGGAGGTGGCGCCAAGAATTTAAGTTGTTTTCTCGACTGGACATCATACCCGAAAACGTGTGAAGGCGGATACTACATCGGATTTGGAAAAATCAAGCCGCTATGGAATCAGATGGGGCGGAACAATGCCAGAATAGTTCGTCTAAGCAATATGCTCGCCAATTCTTTCCCCTGTTCTGTCGCAAAAAGCAGTAATCCCGGTGAATTATGGGTCTCTTCGCTGATGAGCGGAAAAAACGAGCTGTTGGTTTTTGCCGTCAACCGCAATCACAATATCCCTGCCACCGACCGCCTGGCTTTTCCCTATCTTTATCCGGTTGAAAATGAAATGGTGGAAATAAAACTCCCGTCATGGTTTAAACTTCACAAGGTGGTAGAGGTTGACTGGGACAAGGTAACCCCGCTGGATATCAAGGCCAATTCCGGTCAGCTGAAACTGCCGGTCAGAAATCTGCGTACAGCCAAAGTGTTCGTCCTTTCGTCGGACAGTGACGTAGAAAAGCGATTGAGCCTTGATCCGGAGAAACTGGCAGCCCTGATTAAGTCAGAAAAGGATGTAATCGAACCGCGCGCCGGCCAAAAAATCACCCCGAAAAATTCACCGGACAAAATGGTTATGCTTACCACCGAAGACATAATCCATCCCGTGACCGGCGAATATGAGATTGATCTGAGACAGCCTCAAGCGATAGAAATGGCAAGACAGATTTGCGTGACGAACGGCGAGATTGATCTGCTGCCGGGTGAATATCTGGCTCTTTATCCGTATAATATTCAAAATGAAAGTCGCCTCGAACTGACATATGCCTTTAAATCATCTGTCCCAATAAAAAACTTGAAGGTTGAGTTTTATGGTTCGCACAATGTCGGATACCATTCCAATATGCAGATTGAATTGATTGCCGACTGTAACAAAAAACCGATTTCCGACACCACTTATAAACCAGGATGGTTCTGCGGTGAGTCCGATCGGGAAACATTGTCTGTGGAAGAACAAGGTCCTCTCAACGAATTTACGGTAAAAATATATATGAAAGACCCGAATATAGTTTGGGCTGGCGAATATGTGGCCAAAGCGCGCAGACTAGTCCTTTCCTGGAAATGACAGGGCGATGGACAGTCCGAGACACCGTGAACCTTTGCTTTTACTACGGGCGGCGTTAAGGCGTCGTGCAGAAATAACTTTTACATTTGGCGGAAAATACAGGTGTTTGGATTCGAGGCGCAAGCCCCGCGTTCGCCGCGACGAATAAGGAGTGAAGCAACGAAGAAGACAAATACATGGAATTCCGCCAAATGTAAAAGTTATTTCTGTACGGCTCCTAAGCTCAGGCCCGTGAAAACATTACTTGAATTTCAAGACCACGAAAATGAAATAAAACGTGAAAGGAGAATATTCTCATGTCGGCTGTCGAAAAAAAACAGTATTTTGCCTATCGTTCTTTCTGGCCTGAAATAGAGGCCATGAAGAAATTCCGCGAATGCGGTGTTGACACCTTCATGTTCATGGTGTCCAACATCACTAATTCCCTCGGAACACCGTACACGAAATATCCACCGGTATGGAAATGGAATGGCATTTACGATCTGGATGCGTTCGACCGGCAGATCGGGGATATTCTGGAGGCCGTTCCGGATGCGAAACTGATGTGCATGATCGATCTGAACACGCCGCAGTGGTGGACACGCTATCTGGGGGCGTTCGGCGTCAAGTACGACACCTTTTATGAGCTGGGGAAGATCTCCGCAAGCCCGATGTGGCGTCGCGACACCGCGGACTATATGAGAACCGTCCTCGAACATGCGGAAAACAAGTACGCGAAAAACATCACCGCTTATCTGCTCGGCTGCGGCGGCGCCACAGAATGGCATGATCGCTCACGGGGTGAAGAGAGCGTGTATCGCCTTGCGGCATTCCGTCAGTGGCAGAAAGAACAAGGGAAAACACAGACGGATATTCCGACGCGAATGGCGCGGGATTCTGGTTCCTATGATTTTGACCCAACGTACGTCACACATGAAAACTACTATAACGGGATTGACCCCACCGGATGCTACGCAGGCCTTTTCCCGGACGGGGCTGGTCTCATTCGGACTCCTGAAAAAGACCAGTCATCGCTTGACTATTGGCGTTTTTGCAATGAATTCAATGCGGATACGGCTTCATTTTTCCTGGAAAAAGCCAGGCAGACCATTCGTTCCGAAGCTGAACTGGGGATGTTCTTCGGCTATGGCACAGGACAATGGACGCTGGTTTCGAGCGGACATGTGGCATATGAGCGGCTGCTCGACTCGCCGGATCTTGATTTCATCATGGCGCCCATAGACTATGTCGGACGCGGCATGGGACAGGGCAGCACCAGCATGACCGTCAAGGAAACCATTCATATAAAGGGGAAACGCATGCTGCAGGAGATGGATCAGCGCACCTATACGGCCAACCGGAAGCTGGCAGACTACTGTGAACTCCCCGACCCGCTGAAGACCAAAGCCGACAGGGTCGTGATGAACGACAGCACCGATTCGAAAGAACTGGCGAAGAAATTTTCCATGGCGACCGACGGAGTCTGGAAAAACGATGCGGAGATCGTGGCCGGGATGAAGCGGGATACGGCGTTCTGCCTCATCAATCAGGATTCGCTGTGGTGGTTCGACATGTGGGGCGGTTTTTACCAGGGAGAGAAGGTTTTCAAGTCGCTTGCACAGCTGAAACGGATATGGGATGAACAGGTTCACAGGCCCGGGAAGGATGTCAACGAAATCCTCATGGTGAAAGACCCGCACAACATGTATCTGCTCAATGACATGGATGCCCGTTGCGGGACATTTGACATCAAACCGCTCAATGCCTTAAGCGTTACAGGAATGCCGTACACCGTCTGTTCATTCAACGACCTGTCGAGCATGGATCTGCGCCGTTTCAAACTCATCATCTTCTGCCACCCCTTCGAACTGACACACGCACATCGCGATCTGCTGGATGCAAAAGTTCTCAAAGACGGGCGCACAGTGATATGGCTGTATGGCCCCGGGATTGTCAATCAGGGTTCATGGGATCCCGGCAATGTTGAAAAAACATGCGGAACACCATATAAGACGCACGGGATTAACCGTGTTGAGAAAAACGGCTGGATTTCCGTCTATGTCCATGATCCTTCAATATTGACGGCAGACGCCCTTAAGGCGACTGCCGAAAAAGCAGGCTGTCATTCCTACTGTTCGAAACTGCGTCCAATCTGTGCGAATGACCGGCTGCTTTCTGTCCACACTGCAATTGCGGAAACCATGGAAATAAAACTGCGCCGGAAAACCGGAAAGATCACTGAATTATTTTCCGGTGCGATATGGTGCCAGACGGATCAGGTGCGGCTGACTTCCACGGGGCCTGACAGCTTCCTGTTATTGATGGAAAACTAAACAGCTCACACGACAAAGGAGTAAAAAAGCATGAAGACAGACGCATTAAACCAGGCCAGGCATTTTGTGAAGAATGAAAAACAGTTTCATCTCGGTTTTCTCCCGACCGAGCAGTCGAACCCGTTGACTGCGCGAGTTGATGAAGACTTCCGCGCCAGCACTGCCGCCGGAGTGAAAACCTTGCAGCGGCCGGACCGTGACGTTTTGTCCATGGCGCGCCGGGTTCTCGCCGGACGCGAATTCGCAAAACTGGTTGATGCCGGAGAAAAGACGCTGCGCAACGGCGGACGGATCATATTCTCAGGATGCGGCGCGACCGGACGCCTCAGTATTCTGCTTGAAGCCATGTGGCGGGACGGCGTTCGGGCATTAAAAGGCAATTCCGCCGTAGCGGATGATTTCATCAGCCGCTATGGCGACGCAGTGGGCAGCATCATGACCGGCGGCGATTACGCACTGGTCAGATCCGTGGAGTTTTTTGAGGATTATCAGGCGTTTGGCCGCCGACAAGTGGAAGAGATGAATGTCAGCGGCAATGACATGCTGGTGGCCATTACGGAAGGGGGGGAAACCTCTTCCGTGCTGGGTACGGTGAACGAGGCGGTAAGGCGCGGAGCTCCGGTTTTCCTGCTTTTCAACAATCCTGCTGACTTGCTTTGCAGTCGTCTTGAACGTTCCCGTCAGGCGATAACAGACCCCGGCGTATGCGTACTGGACTTGCACTGCGGGCCGATGGCTATTGCCGGATCAACCCGGATGCAGGCCACCACCTCCGAGCAACTGATTGCGGGTGCGGCGCTGGAAAACATATTTCATCGTCTGCTGGCAACAGGCGAATGCCTGAAGGATACGCCGGATACCTGTGATTGCGCGGCGGCGTTTGCCGGAATTCTCGATCAGCTGGGCAGCGATGAAACGGTGGAAAGCATTGCCGGATACATAGATTTTGAAGCCGGAATATACCGGAGAGAAGGAAAGATCACCTACTTCGCCGACGAATTTATGCTGGATATTTTTACCGACACCACGGAGCGGTCGCCTACTTTCATGTTGCCGCCGTTCAGGAAGAAAGACGATCTGAATTCTCCGCAATCCTGGGCATTCGTCAAGAACCCCCTGTATTCCACCCGCGACACCTGGTTCCGTTGTCTGGGCGGCAGACCTCCGCGCTGCCTGGAATGGACTTCCGATGATTACCTGGAAATGGGAGCTGACGCCAATATCGCCGCAAATCCCCCGGCAATCGGCTCCAAGGAAATCATGAGGCTGGTGGTCGGCAATGAACCGGCACCTTGCCGGATCGAAACTGCGGTCAATGCGGCGGTACTGGTTAAGTTTGGCGGCGGGAATACAGTGCTGGATGCTGGATTTACGGCGGCGACGGATGCCTTCACGGAAAGAACCGCGCTCATTATCGGCGGCGACAAGACAGATTCCCACAGCCATGTAATTCCACTTCGGACGGCTAAAACCCCGATGCGTCTGATGGAGCACATGGCGATGAAACTGGTTCTTAATACCATTTCCACCGGAACGATGGTTTGTCTCGGCCGCGTCACCGGCAACTGGATGAGCTGGGTTGACTTGAGCAATAAAAAGCTGATCGACCGCGGCACCCGGCTGTTGGTTGAAATATGCGGACTGGAGTACGAGGATGCCTGCATTAAATTGTTTGAGGCGATGGAGGAGATCAAAGCCATGCCACAAAGCGCCCGCCCATCCGCCGTTCAGTACGCAATCCGAAAAATCCGGCAAATTAGGCAATCACGGGGGTTTAAAAATCTTATGGCCTAATTATGTTAAGAGTTTCTCCAATGGCCGATAATCATTATAAAACAGACAGGTTCTGACATGCGAATAATTGTTCCGATAAAACAGGTGCCCGAGACAAAATCCGTGAAGATGGACGAAAAGACGGGCACTGTGATAAGGGAAGGCGTCGAGTCAATCATCAACCCCCTTGATCTTTATGCCATAGAAATAGCCGTTCAGCTCAAGGAAACCTACGGCGGGGAGGCTATCGCCATTTCCATGGGGCCGTCCAAGGCCATTGAAGCGCTCAGGGAGGCAATCGCAATGGGCGTTGATTCCGCTGTTCTTGTCAGCGACAGGGCGTTTGCCGGCTCGGACACCTGGGCGACAAGCTACGTTCTCGCGGAGGCCATAAGAAAAACGGGCGGATACGATCTCGTCATCTGCGGAGAACGCGCAACCGACGGTGACACTGGGCAGGTCGGCCCGGAAATCGCATCCTATCTCAAACTCCCGGTCGTCTCCTATGTCAACAAGGTTGGCAAAATCACGGACGGCGTCATTGCCATGCAACGGCTGGTCGAAGAAGGTTCCGAAAAGATTGAAGCGCAGATGCCGTGCCTTCTGACGGTAGTAAAGGAAGTCAGCGATCCGCGTCTTCCGACACTCCGGGGAAAACAGAAGGCGAGAAAATCGCAGATACCTGTCTGGGGAATAAACGATCTTGCCCTCGATCCGAAGAAGGTCGGTCTTGCAGGTTCCCCGACCAAGGTCGTGAAGATTTTCAGGCCGAAGGTTGCAAGGGAATGTGAAAAGATGTTTGCACGCGACGAGGAGAAGATAAAGGAAGCCGTCGGCAAACTCGGGAATCTATTAAAGAAGAGGGAAATATTATAGACCACGAAAAACACGAAACACTCGAAAAAGGAAATTTCCCGATATTTACTTTCGCGTCGTTCCTGTGTTTAGTGGTTAAAATTAAGGTGAATTAATGAATTGCTCGGACGTATGGATACTGGCGGAACAGGAAAACGGGAGGGTCCTGCGGATTTCGCACGAACTGGTGACACGCGGAATCGCGCTCTCAAAGAAACGCGGATGCAAACTCTGCGCCATGATTTTCGGACATGACATCAACGGAGCCGATCTCCAAGCACTTATTGACATGGGCGCAGACAAGGTTGTCGCAGTGGAAGCGCCCGAACTCGCGAATTTCCTCGTCGAACCTTATTCGGCATGCATGCTCAATCTGCTCGACAAGTTCAAGCCGGAAATCATCCTCGGAGGAGCGACATCAACAGGAAGAACCCTCCTCCCCTATGTTGCAATGACCGCCTATACCGGCCTGACTGCGGACTGCACCGGACTCGACATTGAAGACGGGACGAACAACCTCCTCCAGACGCGTCCGGCAATCGGCGGAAACATAATGGCGACAATCAGGACCCCGGATTTCCGTCCGCAGATGTCAACGGTAAGACCTCGCTCCACAAAGCCTGCAGATGTCATCCGGAAAGGGAGAGAAGGTGAAATCATAAGGATTAAGCCTGAACAGAAACTTCTCGGCAGCAGAATAAAAAGAACCGGTTTCATCCCGGACGAGGAGAAACAGTCCCTCCATGACGCCGAAATAGTCGTTGTTGTCGGACGCGGCATCAAGAAGGCCGAAAACATCACTCTGGCAAGGGAACTTGCGGACGCCCTCGGCGGAGCGCTTGCCGCAACAAGGGATGTTGTTGACAGAGGCTGGCTGAGTTATCCGCACCAGGTCGGACTCAGCGGCAAGACAATCAGCCCCAGACTTTATGTCGGCGTCGGGGTGTCAGGCTCAATCCAGCACCTCGCCGGCATGCAGACCGCAGAAACAATCATTGCGATAAACAACGATCCCGAAGCCCAGATTTTCAAAGTGGCCGACTTCGGCATAGTCGGAGATCTTTTCGAGGTCGTACCGGCACTGATCAGGGAAATCAAGGAAGAAAAGAAGTTCTAGAGTTCGAAAGTTCTAAAATGCGAAAGTTTTTAATAACAAAGATATCACCACTTTCGTATGTTTAGTGATCGATATATCAAAATACGAATTTGTTCGTAGTCAATGTCGCAAGACATGTTCTTTATTCTCACAATACAGGAGACAACTGATGACGAAATACAACCCGGTTACAGATAAGACCGTTGACGAACTTAAAAAGATCGTCGGGGAGAAATACGTAATCTTCAGGGATACGGAAAAACTCGAACCGTATTCTCACGACGAGATTCCGGGACGGGATTATGCGCATATGCCCGAGGTTGTTGTCAGACCAAGGACAAAAGAGGAAATCTCCGGGATCATAAAACTTGCGAACAGGGAAATCATCCCCATCACTCCGCGAGGCGCAGGTTCCGGGCTTTCAGGCGGTGCCGTTCCGCTTTATGGCGGAATCCTCCTCTCCGTTGACAGGATGAACACCATCATCGAAGTTGACAGGGAAAACCTGATGATAGTCGTGGAACCCGGCGTAATCGCAAATGAAATCAATGAGCACGTCAAGGAGTTCGGCCTTTTCTATGCGGGTTATCCCATGAGTCTCGAGACATGCTTCATCGGGGGGAATGTGGCGGAAAACGCCGGCGGCGGAAAAGCCGTGAAATACGGGGTGACTTCACGGTATGTCCTCGGAGTCGAAACCGTGATGCCCACCGGCGAGATAGTCGGGTTCGGCGGAAAACTCGTCAAGGATGTGACAGGATACAACATGGTTCAGCTCATGCTGGGCTCGGAGGGGACGCTCGGGATCTTCACGAAAATAATCCTCAAGCTCATCCCGCTACCGAAGGCCCAGGTTGACCTTCTCTGCCTCTTCAAGAGTTCCGAGGACGCGATCAATACGGTGCCGAAAATAATGACGGGTGCCGGCATCACCCCCACCTCCATCGAATACATGGACAAGGATTCGGTGCAGGCCGCCTGCGAATACCTCAATGAAAACATTCCCTACAAACAGGCCGGTGCAATGCTCCTCATAACGGTTGACGGGGCGGACAAGGAACAGGTCGAAAGGGATTACGAACTGGTCGGGGAGCTTTGCATCAGGGAGGGCGCAATCGAAGTTTACGTCGCAGACAATCCGACCACTTCGGAAAGGATCTGGAAAGTCAGAAGGAACATAGCGGAGGCTTTCAGCGTGTTTTCAAAGCGCCAGAGCGGAGAAGACATTGTCGTTCCTCCGGCCGCAATCCCGAAGATCGTGTCGGAATTCAAAAAGCTTTCCGAAAAATTCGGCGTGATGATCCCGTGCTACGGACATGCAGGAGACGGCAATCTCCACTCGCGGATATCCCCTCCTCCGGAATGGCCGGACAAAAAATGGAAGGAAGCTCTCCCCGTCATACTTGAGGAACTCTACAGATTAACGGCAAGCCTGGGCGGACGGATTTCAGGCGAACACGGAATCGGACACAAGCGGAAGAAATACATGCTGACCGTCGTCTCTGAAGAATATATGAACGTAATCAAATCCATCAAGAGAGCGCTTGACCCCAACAACATCCTGAATCCCGGCAAGATATTTGATTTGTAGCCCTGCCCTGCAAAAACTGAAAGGAAGGGGGAAACCAATACTCCGGCACGCCGATACGCCATTACTCCCTAACGGAGACAGACGGCTTCCCCGTCAGGCCATACGGGAACCTGACATATTCATTCGTCCATTCCCCTTCATCCTTGAACTGCCACGGCCCCGTCCAGTTCGGATACTTCACGTTGTGATGCAGTGGACCGAGAAGATTCCTTCTTGTCCCGACAACCTCGATCTCAACATTATTCCTGCCTTTGACGGCAAAACCCGTGATATCAATCTCGTACGGCCTCCAGGCAATGGTTCCGCACTTTTTACCGTTGACACGGATCTTGACAAGCGCACCTTTCCATTCCGGAACTTCAAGGATCACCTTCTTCCCCGGTTCGACATTGATGTCTGTCTCCATGGAATATGTCATCGCACCCGAATAGCACGGGAAGCCCTGCTCGCACCAGTCACCGATCTTGAGCATAGACGGAAGCTTGGTTATGACTGGCTTTGTCCCGTTGTCCCACTTGAATCCGAACTCACCGGTGAGATACATCGCCTCAAGATTGTCTTTCCGCCCATATCTGGCAGTCAAAACCAGTTCATTGACGCCTACCTTGAGGATTCTAGACGAAACAAGAACCCTCTTGAATGAATTGTCTATCCACCAGCCCTCGCCTTCGTCATATTTAAGCTCGCAGCCGTTGAGGACCACTGAGAATTTCTCAGGCCTTTCCATTACAAGGTGGCATGGGCTGCCTGGAACGTCTTCGACTTCGAAGGTGTAACGGAGTCCGACATTCAGCTTTTTGGATTCCGAAGTCTCCTTCTGCGTCCACGGCTGACACATCGCTCCGCCGCGATGCGCCCATTTCGCGAAATCACGTATCGCATCGTCAGCCTTCAGGATGTCCTTTGCCTTCTTCCATTCCCCGCCGTCTATGGAATATTCCGGCACGTCGAGAGGGAACGCATTCGGTTCATCCCTGAATATCCTCATGTTTCCGCAGTCTATTTCATTTCTGCGGATCTCCTTGAAGCCTTCGCGTTTCCCCGAAGACAAATCTCCGTCGGTGTCAACAACAAACAGCCTGCTGCCATAACCGTGCAAAACTGTTTTCACCTTAACCCCGTCCGCCGTCCTTTCAGCATCGGCAAGATAGATTTCCCCTGTGACCGCATCCCATTCCTGAACCGCACCGCCTGCCGGAATTTCAACCGTGACCTCCCCGGAATCCCTGTCCTGCAGAGTATGGCAGATGAAGACGATTGTGCGGCCGCTCTTTTCCTTCCTCATCATGTAAAGACACGGATTGTATTCCCTTCCGTCAGATGTCTTGACTGAAATCTTCCTGATGCCATTGTCCTTTGAAAGAGCCTTTAGCAGGGATTCCCTGTCCAGATAGATTTTTGCGGATTTCGCAACAATTTCATTGATGCGGTCGCATTTTTCGGCATCTACAAATAAAGGTGTCGGCTCAATGAAAATCACTTTTCCGCCGGCCTCTGCGAATTTCGCAAGCATATCGCAGGTGCTCTTCCTCAGAGTATACGCAGGCGGGACAATGACTGTGCTGTAAGAGGACTTGACAAGGTTGAACCTGCCGTTCTCCACTGCGCCATGACGTGCAAGAATGTCCTCGTCCACATATTCAAAGTCGAAATGCTCCTCGAGGAGGATCTGCTGGATTTTCTTGAGATTCTCGTCAAGAGTGATTATCGGTTGTCTTTTGTCCCCTTCCTTGCCCTGGGAAAAATCCCCCCATTCGCAGTCAACCACCTGCTGGTACGCGACACCCCATGCGCTCTCGATCGGATGAATGACGGCGACATCCCTGACCGCCCTGCCCTGTGTCAGCATGTAGTTGACCCTGGAGAAATAATCTTCAACCATGTGATAATCCCTCCACCACGGGGAATGGAAGGATATGGATGAGGGATAATCGCGTTTCGCCTCGCCTTCCATCGTGTACCATGCGAGATGCTGGCATCTGAGATTGACACCGAGCGCGGCCTGCCAGTCGCCTACGGCCTTGTGTTCCGCAAAAGTGAAATGCCAGCCGGTACAGCCGTAAAGTTCGCTCAGCATCCATTTCCTGCCGAACTGGTCAAGAACGGAACTGCACTGCTTCGCCGTAAGGTACTCCGGTGTCGGACTCCCATCGCGGGTCAGTCCCTGCGAACAGAGGATGTCAATGCCGGGCGCCTGCATGTATTCGTAGAAGCGCATTGCGCTTCCGACAACACGCGTCTGGGACTGCAATGATT
>Ga0172379_10005620_pt1 | contig 17425 bp, 16 predicted proteins | sample GrowelOW334metaG_FD_119756 | JGI IMG/M metagenome (GOLD analysis project Ga0172379, IMG submission 119756) | Groundwater microbial communities from an aquifer near a municipal landfill in Southern Ontario, Canada - Groundwater well OW334 metaG | ecosystem: Environmental > Aquatic > Deep... | reverse complement strand
CCGCTATGGCTGATTTTGCCAGTCGCGGCTTTCCTACCGATCTTGCTGAACGCGTATCTCAACACGGTGATGTTCCGCTACGACGCGCTAGCCGAACACGCCACTGCCGACGAGTACCGTGAAGTTAAACGCCGCGCCGGGCCGCAGCTATTCGGGCTTGGCGTTGTCGCCGCAATTTTGCAGTTGATTCCACTAGTGAACTTGGTTTCTCCAGTGTATTCCGGGCTCAGCTTCATTCATCTTGGCTTAACTGAGCTACAGAAGCTGCGCCAAGAACGGCAAAGCGATTCGTTGCTGCTGGATGAGCCGCAATGGCGTTCGCACGGCAAGAATTACCAAGGTTGAGCGTAGGCTGCAGGGCGCCGAATCAGGCGCCGACCAAGGCTTCGGCAGCATGTGCATCGCCCGATATCAGCAGGCGGCCAACTTCTTCTCGCAGCGCGCCAATATCCGATTCCATAATGATGCGCTTAACTTCGAGCACGCTGGCCGGGTGCATCGAAAACTCGGTTAAGCCCAAGCCCAGCAGCAGCCGGGTATAACGCGGATCGCCGGCCATTTCGCCGCACATCGCAACCGGAATCTTGGCGTTGTCGCCGGCTTCAATCGTCATCCGAATGAGTTGCAGCACCGCCGGATGCAAGGGGTCGTAAAGATAATTAACTTCGTCGTCGACGCGGTCAATCGCCAGCGTGTACTGGATCAAATCATTGGTGCCGATCGAGAAAAAGCTCGCGTAGCGCGCTAACCACGGCGCAGCGAGCGCCGCCGCCGGCACTTCGATCATCGCGCCGACCGGGATCTCGCGTTCGAATCGGTGGCCTTCGGCAATTAACTGCTGCCGCGTCGCTTCGATAAATTGCTGCGCTTGGCGGAATTCCTGTGTGCTGGAAATCATCGGCAGCATGATGTGAACGTCGCCGTGCGCGGAAGCGCGCAGCAGCGCACGCACCTGGGTGCGGAACAGCTCCGGCTCCTTCAAACAAAGCCGTATCGCGCGCAAACCCAGTGCTGGATTATTCGGCGTTGGACCTTGTCGGCTGCCAGAGTCGACCTGCTTATCGGCACCGAGATCTAGCGTGCGGATGGTGATCGGCCCTTTCACCGCGGCGGCAACCCGGGCGTAGGCCTCATATTGCTCGTCTTCAGATGGCAGCCCCTGCCGGTTCATATACAGAAACTCAGTGCGATACAGGCCGACGCCCTCCGCGCCGAGTTCGGCTGCGTGGGCAGCGTCTTCGCTGAGTTCGATATTCGCCAGCAGCCGAATTTTGATGCCATCACGTGAAATCGCCGGCTTATGCCGGAGACCCGATAACGCCGCCCGTTGCGCGAGCTGACCACTGCGTTTATCGCGGAAAAAGGCCAGCGCCTGGGCATCCGGATCAGCGAGCGCATGGCCGAGATCACCGTCGACGATGATCGTTTCGCCGTCGCGCAGTAGTCGCCGCGCGCCGTGCAGGCCGACGATCGCCGGAATGCTGTACGAGCGCGCCAGAATCGCGGTATGCGACAGCGGGCCGCCGTATTCGGTGATGAACGCCGCCACGCCCTGCTGCGCCAGCAGGATGATGTCGGCCGGCGTGATGTCATCGGCGACGATCACGTTCGGCTCGGCGGCCACCGCTGCGCTGCCGGCCGGCAGGCTCCGCTCCTGCTTCATCAGAATACGCAGAATGCGCGCAGCAACGTGCTGAACGTCGTCTTTGCGCGAGCGCAGGTAGGCGTCGTCCATCTGCTCAAACGCGGCGACCAAGGCGTCCCGCTGGCGGCGCAGCGCGGCCTCGGCGTTGATGTTGTGGCTGCGAATCATTGTGGCGACGGCGTCGGTCAACGAGCGGTCGTCGAGCATCAATAAATGGGTGTCGATAAACGCGGCAATTTCAGCCGGCGCGCCGCCCGGAATTTGGTCGCGGATATCGTGCAGCTGTTCTTTGGCGCGCTGTTGGGCGCCGTAGAAGCGCGTTATTTCATGCCCGACTTCGTGCGCGCCGAGCGTGTATTCCGGAATCTCAAGATCACCCCCGTGTAGTTTCTGCACGCGCCCGATCGCGATGCCGCGTGAAACCCCGATACCCGATAACCAAAAGCTCATCGGCTTTGTCCTCGGCGGCTCATAGCCGCGGGCGTTCGGCGCGGCGGCGCATCGCTATGCTTCTTCATCAAACCGATTCGCGATCAACAACGCCAGTGCGGCGACCGCTTCCACGGCGTCGTCGCCTTCGGCGCGCAGCGTGATCAAGCTGCCTTGCGCAGCGGCCAACATCATGACGCCCATGATGCTTTTACCGCTGACAACCTTGCCGTCTTTCGAAACTTGGACCTCGGCGTGATATTTCGCGGCCAGCGTCACCAACTTGGCAGCGGCACGCGCATGCAAACCGAGGCGGTTGACGATCGGAACGGTTCTTTCGGTGACGGTGCTCATAAACTCAGCCCTGCTGTTCAGTTGATTTGGCCGCGGTCGGCGGCGCCACAATCGGCGCGTTGTCTCGCGGGCAAACGACAATGCCACGCTGCCCGCCTTCGACGGCGGCGCGCGCCATCGCCGCGAGATCCAGCTGCGGATAATTAAAAATTTTGACCAGCATCGGCAGGTTGATCCCTGCAACCAGCTCCGTTCGCGCGGCTTCGGCAAGGCGCTGGGCGATATTGCTCGGCGTCGAGCCGTAGGCGTCGGTCAAAATCAGCACGCCGTCGTTATTGGCGAGGCGCTCAATCATCCGCTGCCCCTGTAATAACAAGGGTTCGGTTGCTTGCACGCGGCGGACTTCCAAGACATCCGTCTGCAGCGGCAGCCCGCCGAGCATGTCTCTCATCGTTTCGACCAAATGCTGGCCGAGTTTGCCGTGGGTGACGATCAGCACGCCGACGCTCATAGACCCAGTTCCCGGTGGCGTACCACCACCTGTTCATACCGCTCGCGAAATACCGGCGCCAGCTTCTCGACCAAATAAACCGAGCGGTGCTGCCCCCCAGTGCAGCCAACTGCAACGGTAATGTAGGCCCGATCCTGAGCTTGAAACGCTGGCAGCCAGCGTTCCAGAAACCGTTTGATATCGGTAAATAATTCGAGCACGACGGTATGGGTGTCGAGGTAATCGATAACCGCTTCGTCGCGGCCAGACAGCTGCCGTAGCTCCGGCACCCAATGTGGGTTCGGCAGACAGCGCACGTCAAATACGAAATCGGCGCCTTCGGGGCTGCCATTTTTAAAGCCGAACGACAGCAGGAGCAACGCGAGCTTGCCGGCCCCGACTTCCGGTAACCGGGCACCGATCGCGGCGCGCAGCTCGTGCAAATTCATGTGCGAGGTATCGAGCGGCACGTCTGCCAGATCCGCCACCGGCTTGAGCAGCTTGCGTTCGAGCCGGATCGCATCGAGCAGCGAAATTTCCGGGCTCGATAACGGGTGCCGGCGTCGGGTCTCGTTGTAGCGCCGCAGGATCACGCTATCTTCAGCGGTCAGAAACAGCACGCGAACATCGATACGCTGCGCCCGTAGGGCATCGAGCACGGCCGGAAAATGTTCGATTTCGCGCGGATCGCAACGGGCGTCAAGTCCCACCGCCAGGAGGCTGTAGCGCGGGCCGGGATTGGCGACGGCGTGCGCCAGTAACGGCTGCACTAAATCGAGCGGAATATTATCGATGCAGTAATAACCGAGGTCCTCGTATTGCTTGAGGGCCACGGTTTTGCCGGCACCGGAGAGACCGCTGACGATGACGAGCCGCATATCTAAGTGTGTTCGCTCGAAGTATCCGTTTGATGCGGCGTCTCCGCCGCATGCTGCATGGCGCGGGCTTGGCGTGCGACCAAATCGTCGCAGGCGTTATAGCCCGCTTGCCGAAGCCGATGGTCACGACATGCGGCCTCGACCAGCACCGCGAGATTATGCCCGACCCGCCGCGGCAGCGAGATTTCGTCGATCGCGATACCGAGCATAAGACTGCGGCCACGGCGACCGTAGAGACGTTCGTCCGGCGTTGGATCGCCACGTACACCGAGATCGATAATCAAATCCAAGGCCGCGCTGGGCACCACCGCAGCGTCACCAAACACGCGCCGAACATTGAGGATGCCGAGACCGCGCACTTCAATAAAACCTTCGAGCAGCGCCGGGCAGCGGCCGACGACGCTGGAATCCGCGCGGATGAATTCGATCGCATCATCAGCGATCAGCTTATGGCCGCGGGAGACCAGTTCCAGCCCGAGCTCGCTTTTACCGACGCCGCTGGCGCCACGCAGATAAATGCCGAGGCCCTCGACTTCGAGAAAAACGCCGTGTCCGGTGAGGCTCGCTGCCGATGCTGCGGTCACCGGTTCAGCAGGTTTCAGGCGGTCAGCAGCGCGTGTAGAGCAGCATCGTCTTTCGCCGCGTGAACGCGGCCGCAGAAATCTTCGTCAGAGAATTTTTCGGCGATTGCGGCGAGATGCTGCAGATGTTCACTGGTCGCGTTCTGCGGCACGAGCAAACCAAAGATGAGGTCGACTGGCTGGCCGTCGTGAGTGTCGTAATCAACAGGGTGCTTCAGGCGCACAAAAGCGCCGACGCTGGTGCTAATGCCACCGAGGCGCCCGTGCGGAATGGCGACGCCGTGACCGAGCCCGGTGCTGCCGAGTTTTTCGCGGCCAGCGAGGCTGTTGAGGATTTCGGCGTGGCTAACGCTGGGGGTGCCGAGCGCGAGCAATTTCGCGATTTCTTCCAGTGCGCGTTTTTTGCTGGTAACGGCGACGCCGCTGGCAACGCGCGTGGTTGTGAGAATTTCCTGAAGTTTCATAGAGTTTTGATCGCTGCGCAGAGCATTCCGGAGGATGGTTAAAACGCGACCTAGCGTTTTAAGCTAGGTCGCGTCGGTATCCTGGATAGTGTAACGCTGCAGTGCGTCACAAGTCCGGATGATGCTGAAGATCAGTTCAGCAAATGCTTCTGGGCCTCACCTTCGCGCGCATGATGGTCGCGAACTTTGTCCTTGAGTTTCCGGGTTTGCTGATCGAGCTTGTCGATCAGACCATCGATCGCGGCGTACATGTCTTGCTCGATCGCCTCAGCGTATAAATTAGCCCCGCGCGCGTGCAGCGTTGCTTCCGCTTTATGCTGCAGCTTGGTATCCATCGACAGAATGACATCAGCGCCAATCAAGTGATCAAAATGCCGCTCGACGCGCTTCAGCTTTTCAGCGACGTAAGTACGCAATGCTGGGGTGAGGTCCAGATGGTGACCGGAAATATTCAGGTTCATTCGCAGACTCCTTCTCTTCGTAAAGCCTACCGAGGCCCAGCCAGTACGATTGGGCGCAGGGTTGGGTTGATAGCGGTGCAGGTTTCAGGCCATGCGCTTTACCAAGGACGCCCGAGCGGGACTCAACCGATCGGCTTGCGCTCGTGCGAAGGTGGGATCCGCAAAGCCTCGCGATACTTGGCGACCGTGCGACGCGCAACCTGGATGCCCTCTTTCAGCAGCATATCGGCGAGCGTCGAGTCGGAAAGTGGCTTGGCTTGATCTTCCTTAGCAACAAGACGTTTGATCATGGCCTGTATGGCAGTAGCTGAGCAGGTTCCTCCTTCTATGGTCTGTACATGACTCGAAAAGAAGTACTTAAGTTCATAAAGCCCGCGCGGCGTCAGCATGTATTTATTTGCTGTTGCGCGGGAGACGGTGGATTCGTGGATGCCGAGTTGCTCCGCAACATCGCGCAGCACCAGCGGCCGCATGGCTTCTTCGCCGTAGTCGAGAAACGCGCGCTGTTCTTCGATGATGCACTGCGCAACCCGCAGCAGGGTTTCGTTGCGGGCTTCGAGTGAGTTGATGAAGTAACGCGCTTCCTGCAGATGCTGCTTCATCGTCAGCTGGTCGCGCGAAGTGTCCGCGCGTTTAACCATGCCCTGATACAGGGAGTTAATGCGGAGCCGAGGCGTGTGCTCAGGATTCAGCGCCACGCGCCAGCGGCCGTTGTTTTTGGAAACGAAAACATCGGGTGCGATGTAATCACTTTCGTGCGCCTGATAGGGCCGTCCCGGATGCGGCTGCAGCGATTGCACCAGCAGCAATCCGACTTGTACGTCATCCTGGCACAGGCCCGTGACTTTGGCCAGCGCGGGAACGTCGTGCCGCGCCAGCAGCGGCATCGGCGCTTTTAGAATCGAAAAGGCCGCCGCTAAGCCCGGTGTTTTCTCGGGAAACTGCTGCAATTGCAGGCGCAGACACTCCGGCAAATCACGGGCGCCAACGCCGGAAGGGTCGAAGTCTTGTACCGATGACAGCACCGTCTCGATCCGCGAGATCGGGATATTCAGCGTGCTTGCCAGACGATCACGCACGCCTTCCCAATCTTCGAGATAACCGTCGTCGTTGATCGTGTCGATCAGATGCAGCGCAATTTCGGCATCAACTTCATCGAATGGCGCGATGCTCGCCTGCCAATTCAAGTGATCGCGCAGCGACTGACTGCCGTGCAAATTAGCCTGCATGAAGTCATGGAGGCTGTCTTCGTCGTCGTTACTGTTCCCGGATAGCGTATTGCCGGGGCCCGAACCGTCGTAGATGTCGTTCCAGTCGGCATCGACCGGCATGTCTTCCGGGATGACGTTCTCGCCGCCGATTTCGATAACCGTTTCCGCGGCGCTGTTCTCAACCGCCACCGCCGCCGCTTCGGCAGTTTCGGCCATCGCTTCCTCAACGCTCTGCGGCTCGCCGTCGTCGCCGTCGGCCTCCAGCATCACATTGGATTCCAACGCCTGCCGGATCTCAAGCTGCAGATCCAAGCTGGAAAGTTGCAATAGACGAATCGCCTGCTGCAGAGCAGGCGTCATGGTCAGCGCGAGGCCGGTTCGGAGTGACAGCGACTGCTTCATAGCGATGCGATCATGAAATTCATGATTGGCATTCTACTTGCTCAGAATTTATCGGGGTGCGCTATTATTGAAAAAGTAATGCCTAATTCTTCAATGCCCAGACAAGCGGCAACGTAGGCCCAATGCGGTTACAAGCGGAATTGCTCGCCTAAATAAACACGCCGAACCGTTTCGTTTTCAAGCAATTGTGTTGGCGCGCCTTCTGCAATCACTCTGCCTTCGGCGAGGATGTACGCGCGGTTGCAAATTCCTAAGGTTTCGCGGACGTTATGGTCGGTGATCAGCACACCGATTCCGCGCTCCGCCAGATGGCGAACAATGCCTTGAATATCGATAACCGCGATCGGATCAACGCCGGCAAACGGCTCGTCGAGCAAAATAAACCGCGGATTTGCCGCTAGCGCGCGCGCAATCTCGCAGCGCCGGCGCTCACCGCCCGAAAGCGACATCCCCAATCCTTCGCGAACGTGGCCGATATGCAACTCCGCCAGCAGCCGTTCGAGTTCGGCCAGCCGGCCTTTTTTATCTAAATCGTCGCGGAGTTCAAGAATCGCCAAAATATTATCGGCAACCGACAACTTCCTGAACACCGATGCTTCTTGCGGCAAATAGCCGATGCCTTGGCGCGCACGCGCGTGCATCGGCAGGCGTGTGATGTCTTGGTTGTCGAGTTCGATCACGCCACTATCGGCCGGAACGAGGCCAACAACCATGTAGAACGAGGTGGTTTTGCCAGCGCCGTTAGGGCCGAGCAGGCCGACGATTTCGCCGGCACTAACGGTCAGGGAAACGTCATTGACCACCGTCCGCTTGCGGTAGCGCTTAACCAAATTACGCGCCCGCAACACTGAGCCGCCGCGTTTTACGGCTGAATCTGGCGCCGCCGTCACGGCTTTTTCTCAGCGGGCGGCGCTGCAGGCGTGCTATTACTCGGCGTGGCTGCGGGCGTTTCTGGCGCCGGATCAGCCTGCTGGATGATGACCGTGACTTGGCCGTTATTACCGCCGCCAGCGGCTTTCACCCGGTGCTCGTTGACGTCGTACAGAATAGTTTCGCCGGTGAGTTCGTCTTCGCCGCGCATGACGTAAGCGTCACCGACCAAATCGAGCTGGCCGGTCCGGCTGTCGTAGTTCAGGGTGTTGGCGCGAGCAATCACGGTGGGATTATCTACGCCGGTTCCGCTGTGATTCATGTGCGCAGGGCCGCCAGTGACTTTCGCTTCGTATTGGCCGCCTGGGTATTGCTTGATTTCGACGCGATCGCCGTCCAGCTTCAGCGTATTCGACGTCAGCACCACATTGCCGGTGTAAACGGCCGAGCTGCCTTGAACCAATTCCGCGGTTTTCGCGGTGACCGTCACCGCCCCCGTCGGCTTTAAATTGCTTCCGCGCGGCACACTGCTCAGCGAGGCTTTGGAGCGCTCGGTGACTTTGCCGTTCGAAGGCGCCGGTTTCACAGTTTGGCCAAACGCCAACGCCGCGCTGAGTAGTGCGGCGACCGCAAACAATCCTTGTATCGGCCTAGCGCTGCGCTTCATAGTGCATCTTCACGTCGTCCAGCAATTGCATGTTTTTTTCGATCCAGTCACCGCGAAATCCGGTTGCGCTGCCGTTGCGCGTGGCGCTCGTCAGCGTTACCGCGCGGTCCGTGTGCAGTAGATGTTGATCCGGATCGACCCAGAGCTGCTCGGTACGCACCGTCAGCGCCTCGTTATTGTCCGGCCAGTTGCCGTCGGCGACGACGTCGCCTTCGAGCAAAAAGATATGGCTATGCGCTTGCAGCGTGCCGCTCGGCGCTGCGATGTGCCACGGCATGGTAACGCCGGAAAGCACAGCCAGCTGTAGTTTTTCTGCATGAGCCGATTCATCGTCGAAATAATCCAACGTGTCGGCGTGCCCACGCAACGACGGCGTACCGGTGGCATCAAAGCGCGTCAGCACAGCATTGGTTAGCGTATACCGTGGCAGCTTGGTTACTTCGGCTGCCGGCGCGATGCTGACGTCATTGGCTTTTTGCAGCGTAAAAAAGAGCCCAGCCAGCGCCAACAATAGCGTAACGATTAAGGCGTAGCGAATCACGGCGCCGACTCCACTGCTGGCGCTTGCGCGGCGAGAATCAAGTCCGCCGCCTCGCGCACCGCGCCGTTGCCACCAGTTAGGCGACTGGCCCAATGCGCGGCGGCGAGGACTTGCGGGTGCGCGTCAGCAACCGTCAACGCCAGACCGGCTAAGCGCATCAGCGGCAGGTCGGGGGTATCGTCGCCCATCATCGCCATCTCCTCATTGCGCAAACCCAGACGCACGCGCAGCGTTTCCCAGGCTGGGATTTTTTCGTCTACGTTTAACCAGATATGGCGTACGCCCAAATATTCGAGCCGGGTTTGCATCGCTGCCGACGGCCGGCCGGAAATCACCGCGACTTCGATGCCGGCCTGCAACAACAACTTCAATCCGAGACCGTCCCGCACGTTCACCGCTTTCCACTCGCTGCCGTCCGGGCCGAGATAGAGCTTGCAGTCGGTCATGACGCCATCGATATCGAAAACCGCGCAGCGGATCGCGCGCGCGCGTTCGGCAATGGTCCGCATCAGACCACGCCCGCGCGCAGTAAATCGTGCATATGCAGCACGCCGACGACATGCTGTGCGGCGTCGAGCACTAACAACACCGTGATGCGGTGTTTTTCCATTCGATGCACCGCTTCGGCGGCCAGCTGTGCGGCGTCGATGTGTTTACCGCCGTGGGTCATCACATCAGCGATTTTGGCGCTGCGAATATCGGTGCCGGCGTCGAGCACGCGGCGCAAATCACCGTCAGTGAAGATGCCTAGTGCACGGCCGTCATCGTCGACCACCGCCGTCATGCCCAGGCCCTTGTGCGTCATCTCCAGCAACGCCGCGGACAGGCCAACGTTGACGCCGACTTTTGGAATCCGCTCGCCGGTGGCCATCAAATCGCTGACTTTCAGCAGCAGGCGGCGGCCGAGCGTCCCGCCCGGATGCGACAATGCAAAATCTTCTGGCGTAAAGCCACGCGCCTCAAGCAAGGCAACGGCCAGCGCGTCGCCCATCGCCAGCGTCGCCGTGGTGCTCGCGGTCGGCGCGAGATTCATCGGGCAGGCTTCCTGCGCCACCGAAACATCGAGGTGAACGTCTGCCGTCGTTGCCAACGTCGAACCGGGCCGGCCGGTCATCGAAATCAGCGGGATACCCATGCGTTTGATCAGCGGCAGGATCGTCAGCACTTCATTGGTTTCGCCGGAATTGCTGATTGCAATCACGGCGTCATCACGGGTGATCATGCCGAGGTCGCCGTGGCTGGCTTCACCTGGATGCACGTAAAACGACGGCGTGCCGGTGGACGCTAGGGTTGCCGCGATTTTGCCGCCGATATGGCCACTCTTACCCATACCCGTGACGACAACGCGCCCCCGGCATGCGAGCAATAGCGCGCAAGCGCGCGCAAACGCGGCGTCAACGCGCGGCAACAGCGCGGTCAGCGCGTCACGCTCGATTTCCAACACACGGCGGGCGCTGGCTTGCAGCGCGGCGGGATCGGTCACAGGTACAGAATCGGCCATCGGGCGGTTATGGTAACCCAGCCAGATCCTGCCGCGTGTGGCGCCTAGGCTGCGACAGCGTATGTCGCGACCATTGTCCAATAAACCGGCCGCGCGCTGACTATTGCCGCCTACGCCGCCACGCAATCAGCGTTGGCGACGCCGTCGATCGATCTGGCGGTCCGCTGCGCAGCCGTTTAGCTATGCGCCGCGCCTTGCTCGCGCGTATCGAGGAAACGCACGTCCGGATGCCGTTCTTTTGTCATTTGCAAATTAACGTTGCTGCTCGCCAGATACACGAGATAGCCAGCGTGGTCGATCGCCAACCGGGCTTCGTTTTTATCGCGGAATTCTTTTAGCTTTTTCGGATCATCACAAGCGACCCAGCGCGCGGTCGAAACCGATACGGCATCGAAGACCGATTCAACGCTGTATTCGTCGCGCAGGCGGTACTGCACCACTTCGAACTGCAGCACGCCAACTGCGCCGAGAATGACGTCGTTATTGGTAATCGGGCGATAAACCTGCGTCGCGCCTTCTTCGCAGAGTTGGTCCAGACCCTTGTTCAACTGCTTCGATTTCAGCGGGTCTTTCAGGACCACGCGCCGGAACAAATCGGGTGCGAAATTCGGGATGCCCGAAAACGTCAGCGTTTCACCTTCGGAGAACGAGTCGCCAATCGCAATCGTGCCGTGGTTATGCAGGCCGATGATGTCGCCGGGGAACGCTTCTTCAACCGCTTCGCGGTCCGAGGCCATGAACGTCAGCGCGCTATTAACCCGTACCGGTCCGTTCAAGCGCACCGAATGCAGCGGCATGCCTTTGCGATAAACACCCGAGCAAACGCGCATGAACGCGACACGGTCACGGTGCTTCGGATCCATGTTTGCCTGAATTTTGAACACGAAACCGGTGAATTTGCGGTGTTCGGGATAAACCTCGTGCTCCGCACCATTAAACATGGCGGTACGCGGCTGCGGCCCCGGCGCCCAGTCGACAAAACCGTTCAACAGTTCGCGGACGCCGAAGTTGTTGATGGCGCTGCCGCAGAACACCGGCGTCAGCTTGGCCGCGCGGTAAGTCTCAAGATCAAACGCGGCGCCAGCCATTTGCAGCAGATCAATTTCGTCTAGCAGCGTTTGATACGGCGCGCCGAAGCGCTCGGCCAACCCCGGCGCTCGCAAACCGTCGATTGTTTCAATCTCGGAAATACGGTGCTTATCGCCGGTGTAGAGATAAAACCGATCTTCCAGCAAATGATAAACGCCGCGGAAATCGCGCCCCATGCCCAACGGCCAGGTGATCGGCGTACATTGCAGACCCAGCACTTTTTCAACTTCGTCGAGCAGATCCAGCGGCGGCCGGCCGTCGCGGTCGAACTTGTTGATGAAGGTAATGATCGGCGTATCGCGCAAGCGGCAGACTTCCATCAGCTTGATCGTGCGCGGCTCTACGCCTTTCGCGGCGTCGATGACCATCAGCGCCGAGTCCACCGCGGTCAGCGTACGGTAGGTGTCTTCCGAGAAGTCTTCGTGGCCCGGCGTATCGAGCAAGTTGACGATCTTGCCGTTGTACGGGAACTGCATCACCGAGGTGGTGATCGAGATACCGCGCTGCTGTTCCAGCGCCATCCAGTCCGACGTCGCATGGCGGCTGGCTTTGCGGCCTTTCACGGTGCCGGCAAGCTGGATCGCGCCACCGAACAACAACAGCTTTTCGGTGAGCGTGGTTTTACCGGCGTCCGGATGCGAAATAATCGCAAAGGTGCGGCGCAGGGCTGCGGCTTCGGCAAGCGAAGATTCGGCGTGGGTTGCGGCGGAAGTCATGGGGCGGGTAACGGCGTGGGGCAGGTAGTTTATCGCTACCCAGCGCAGAGCACGAACCGGCAGGGTAGGCGCGGCGCGCTGTTGTCGGCGTCACCGATAGAGATAATCCCGCGTCAGCGGCAGGCGATCGCGCCCGTGCGCCATTTGAAAATGGAACACCACCAGCGAATCGGCACGAAAACTCGCTTCCGAAGCCAACAAGTAGAACTCCCACATTCGGCAGAACCGTTCGCCGAAGCGCTGCGCGCACTGCCCGCGCACGCGCTGGAAACGGCGATTCCACTCGGCCAGGGTTTCCGCGTAGTGCAGGCGCCAAACCTCTAAGTCATTCAGCTCCAAGCCGCTGTTCTCGATTGCCGGCAGCACCTCCGACGGCGCCGGGATGTAGCCGCCCGGGAAGATGTGTTTGGTAATCCAAGGATTTGTCCGGCCGGGCGGTGATAAACGGCCGATGGTGTGCATTAACGCTGTTCCGTCCGGCGCTAGCCGAGCGTTGATTTGATCAAAATAAGTTTGGTACTGCGGCCGGCCGACATGCTCAAACATGCCGACGCTGACGATGGCATCAAACTCGCCCGGCGTATCGCGGTAGTCCTGCAGGCGAAATTCGACTTGTTTATCCAAGCCCTCCGCCTTCGCCCGTTGCAGCGCCAACGCATGCTGCGCAACGGATAAGGTCACGCCAGTGACGCGAGCGTTGAAATGGCGCGCCAAGTACAAACTGAGCCCGCCCCAGCCGCAGCCGATGTCGAGCACACGGGCGCCGCATTTTAGGTTCAGCTTGCGGGCGATCATCGCGCACTTGGCCTGCTGCGCCTGCTCCAACGTCATCTCGGGCTTTTCGAAATACGCGCAGGAATAGTGCATTTCGGCATCGAGAAAGAGTTTGTAAAACTCGTTGTCGAGGTCGTAGTGATGGGCAACATTGCGCCGCGACAAATGCGGCGTATTGCGTTCAGCGAAAGCGGCCAAGCTGCGCCGTAGCCGCCGAAATGGCGTAAGGCGCTCACGGTGCGCAGAAATATTCAGGCCGACTTGCAGCACCTTCAGCAAATCGCCATTTTCCGGCGTCCAATCGCCGTCCATATAGGCTTCGCCAAACTGCATTTCCGGGTTTTTCAACAGCCGCCGTAAAACACTGGCCTCGCGCATCTGTACCTGCGCCCCAACCGGCCCGGTACCCATCCGCCAGCGGCGACTACCGGGCGCAACAAATTCCAAGCTGCTTTGATCGAAACCTCGGCTCACCCAATCGAGAATTTTCTGCATAGTGCGATCATCACAATTCCATAACACCGGGCAATTCCGGCAGGCATCCGTTTATTTTGGTTGTGTTCCAGCATTAAAACGCAAAAAGTCCGCCGAAGCGGACTTTTACACGCCACAAGTCCGGCTTCAGACGCCGAGATAGTCGAGAATCCCTTCCGCTGCTTGACGGCCTTCGTAAACTGCCGTGACCACGAGATCGCTGCCGCGAACCATATCCCCGCCCGCGAATACTTTCGGATTCGTGGTCTGGAAATGCGCCGCTTCCGGCGCTTTCACACGGCCGTCGGCATGCAGCTCAACCCCGTACTGGCTGATCCAATCCGCCGGCGACGGCTGAAAGCCGAACGCAATCACCACTTTATCCGCCGGGATGATTTCTTCTGAGCCCGGCACAATCTCGGGCTTGCGCCGACCGCGCACATCAGCTGGTCCCAGCCTGGTCTCGACGACCTTAACGCCTTCAACCTTGCCATCGCCGACAATTTCCACCGGCTGGCGGTTGAACATGAAGCGTACACCCTCTTCCTTGGCGTTTGCCACTTCGCGACGCGAGCCGGGCATGTTGGCCTCGTCCCGGCGATAAACGCAGCTGACGCGCGCCGCCTGCTGCCGTACGCTGGTGCGGTTGCAGTCCATCGCGGTATCGCCGCCGCCGAGCACGATGACGCGCTGGCCCTTCATATCAATGAAATCGTCTGGGGCTTTTTCCAAGCCGAGCACGCGATTCACGTTTGAAATCAAGAACGGCAGGGCTTGCACTACGCCAGGAAGATCTTCGCCGGGAAAGCCGCCACGCATCGCGGTATAGGTGCCCATGCCGAGGAAAACGGCATCGTAGTCTGCCAGCAGCGTGTCAAACGGCACATCGCGGCCAATTTCGGTATTCAGGCGGAATTCCACGCCCATGCCTTCGAGGATGTCACGCCGCGTTCTGACAACGCTCTTTTCGAGTTTGAACGGCGGGATGCCAAAGGTCAGTAACCCGCCGATTTCGGCGTAGCGGTCGAACACAATCGCCTTGACGCCGTTGCGAGTCAGGATATCGGCCGCGCCGAGGCCGGCCGGGCCGGCGCCGACAATCGCCACTTTTTTGCCCGTCGCCACGACTTTCGACATATCAGGCCGCCAGCCCTGCTTAAAGGCTTCGTCCGAAATGTATTTTTCGATGCTGCCGATAGTCACCGCGCCGAAGCCATCGTTCAGCGTGCAGGCGCCTTCACAGAGGCGATCTTGCGGGCAGACACGGCCACAGATTTCCGGCAGCGAATTGGTTTGATGGGAAAGCTCGGCGGCGGCGAATAAATTGCCTTCCTGCACCAGCTTCAGCCAATTCGGAATGTAGTTATGTACCGGGCATTTCCATTCACAGTACGGATTACCGCAGTCTAGGCAGCGACCAGCTTGGCTGCCCGCGGCATCGGCGTTGAACTGGCCGTAGATCTCACGGAAATCATGCAGCCGAATTTCTACCGGTGCCTTTTTCGGGTCGGAGCGCGGGGTATCGAGAAACTGAAGAGCGTTCTTGGCGGCCATTGCTTAACGGAAGGCTGAGGCGGGAAACAGGATTCCGACGGCGGCGGCGGACGCATTGAGCGTACCGACCGACCGCCATCGGAGCGTCATCATGCGGCGGCGCGGATCGTAACCAGCAGCGACGCGATATCGGCCGCTTTCGGTTTAACCAGCCAGAATTTACCGACGTAATCTCGGAAGTTCTCAATGATCTCGCGGCCCCAATCGCTGCCGGTGGCCTCGACGTACTCGCGCAACTGGCCGACGAGGAAGTGGCGATGCCCTTCCATCGCTTCGGCGACGATGCGATGGATATCGATCAACTCGTGGTTGTAGCGGTCGACAAAATTGCGCCGCTCGTCCAGCACGTAGGCAAAGCCGCCGGTCATACCGGCGCCGAAGTTGACCCCGACGCGGCCGAGGACAATGGCAACGCCGCCGGTCATGTACTCGCAGCCATGATCGCCGCAGCCTTCAACCACCGCGAGTGCGCCGGAATTACGGACCCCAAAACGTTCACCGGCGATGCCAGCCGCATACAAAGTACCGCCGGTAGCGCCGTACAGGCAGGTGTTACCGATGATCACCGTTTGATTGGATTTGAAACGGCTGGCGCGCGGCGGGCGAATCACGATACGACCGCCGGCCATGCCTTTGCCGACGTAATCGTTGGCCTCGCCTTCGAGTTCCATGTTCAAACCGCCCGCGTTCCAGACGCCGAAGCTCTGGCCCGCAGCGCCTTTGAGTTGGATCGTTACCGGCGCATCAGACATCCCGAGATTGCCGTGGCGCTTGGCAATTTCGCCGCTCAGGCGGGCGCCGATTGAGCGATTCATATTGTTGATATCGAACGCGAACGTGCCGCCGCTCTTGGCTTCGATCGCCGGCAATACCGCCGCAACCATTTGTTCGGCAAGCAGACCGCGATCATGCGGCGGGTTGCTGCTGGTGCAGAACTGGCCGCTGGTCGAGACCAAACCAGCTGCCGATAGGATCGGCTGCAGATCTAATGACGCCTGTTTTGACGTTGTGCCGGCGGCGGCTTCGAGCAAGTCGCTGCGGCCGATCAATTCTTCCAGCGAACGCACGCCGAGGCGCGCCAGCCAGTGCCGGGTTTCTTCCGCCACGAACTTGAAGTAGTTCATGACCATTTCCGGCAAGCCGATGAAATGGTTACTGCGCAGCACGTTATTTTGCGTCGCAACGCCGGTTGCGCAGTTGTTCAGATGACAGATACGCAGGTATTTGCAGCCCAGCGCGATCATCGGCGCGGTGCCGAAACCAAAGCTCTCAGCGCCGAGGATCGCCGCTTTGACGACATCTAGCCCGGTCTTCAAGCCACCGTCGGTCTGTACACGCACTTTGTCGCGCAGGCCGTTCCGGCGCAGGGTCTGGTGCGTTTCGGCTAAGCCCAGTTCCCACGGCGTGCCGGCGTACTTAACGCTGGTGACCGGACTCGCGCCTGTGCCGCCGTCGTAGCCAGAGATCGTGATGAAGTCCGCGTAGGCTTTGGCGACGCCAGCGGCAATTGTGCCGACGCCGGGGCCGGACACCAGCTTGACCGAAACCATCGCCTGCGGATTGACCTGCTTTAAGTCGAAGATCAGCTGCGCCAAATCCTCAATCGAATAGATATCGTGATGCGGCGGTGGCGAAATCAGCGCAACACCCGGCCGCGCGTAACGCAACGCGGCGATCTGCTCGTTCACCTTATCGCCCGGCAGCTGACCGCCTTCGCCGGGCTTGGCGCCTTGCGCCACCTTGATCTGCAGCACTTCCGCGCTCATCAGATACGCCGGCGTAACGCCGAAACGGCCGCTCGCGACCTGCTTGATCTTCGAGTTCTTGATCGTGCCGTAGCGCGCCGGGTCTTCGCCGCCTTCGCCGGAATTGCTGCGGCCGCCGAGGCGGTTCATCGCCGTCGCCAGGGCTTCGTGCGCTTCTGGGCTCAGCGCGCCGAGCGACATGCCGGCGGAGTCGAAGCGCTTCAAGATCGACTCGACCGGCTCAACTTCATCGAGCGGAATCGGCGTGATGTCGGCCTTGATCTGCAGCAAATCACGGAACGTCGTCACCGGTCGACCGTTGACCAGATTGGCGTAGACCTCGTAATCGCCGTATTCACCGGAGCGCACTGCTTTGTGCAGCGTGTTGATGATGTCCGGGTTATAGGCGTGGTATTCGCCGCCGACGACATATTTGTACAAACCGCCCTGCGGCACTGTCTTCCTCGGCGTCCACGCTAACAGCGCCAACTGGGTTTGTTCGGCTTCGAGATCCGCAAACCGCGCGCCCTGAATGCGGCTGACGGTATCGTTGAAACAGGCGTCGACGATTTCGTCGTGCAGGCCGACGATCTCAAACAACTGCGCACCACGGTAGCTGGAGATCGTCGAAATGCCCAT
>Ga0172379_10005619_pt1 | contig 17428 bp, 13 predicted proteins | sample GrowelOW334metaG_FD_119756 | JGI IMG/M metagenome (GOLD analysis project Ga0172379, IMG submission 119756) | Groundwater microbial communities from an aquifer near a municipal landfill in Southern Ontario, Canada - Groundwater well OW334 metaG | ecosystem: Environmental > Aquatic > Deep... | reverse complement strand
ATTCCAGAAACAACAGGATTTGGTTCTATCACACAGAATATTGGCAATATTGAGAATACAGGTCTTGAGCTGTCACTTATCACGCACAATTTGACAGGTGCCTTCAAATGGAACACAAGCATGAATATCAGTTTTAATAATAACAAAGTTGTTTCATTGCCGGACAATGTCCTTACAAACGGTTATATTCAGAATGGAACCTACCATATACTAAAAGAGGGTGAACCCATTGGAACATTTTATGGATGGAAATTTCTGGGTGTTTATTCCAGAGATGAGGATAACGTTAACCAAGTCAAATTCGGATCTGCAACAGGAAAAGTATTTAAAGGCGGTGACATCATTTGGAATGATTTAAACGGGGATCATATCATTAATGATGCGGACAAACAGATTATTGGCAATGCCCAACCAGCTTTTACCGGTGGGTTGAACAATGATTTTTCATACAAGAATTTTTCTTTAAATGTTTTCTTCCAATTCTGTTATGGGAATGACATTTATAGTAACCTCAACAACATGAGAAACTGGGTTTTTGCCTATAACAATGTTTCAACTGATGCATTAAGGAGATGGAGAAATCAAGGTGATGTAACTGATTATCCTGCACCAGTACGTAATGACCCGATGAGAAACGAATACCTCAGAGTGTCAGACCGCTGGATTGAGGATGGATCATATATAAGATTAAAAAACATCAGTTTATCCTATAGTTTACCTACTTCTGTAACCAAAAAATTAGGGGTAAGTAAATTCAGAACTTATGTTACCGGACAAAACCTAATAACCTGGACACATTATACCGGCTATGATCCTGAAGTTAACTCATTCAGTGGTTTGCAGGTAGGTGTGGACGATGGTGCATACCCACAGAGCCGTACTATCATTTTAGGTATTAATGTTGAATTCTAAAAAACAGACAAAATGAAAATAATAAATATAAAAACGGCAATTCTAGCAATCTTTTTGTTACAGGTTTTTTCCTGTACAGATATTCTGGATAAATATCCGGTAAGTAGTTTCTCTGCTTCGGGTTTCTACAAAACAACTGCTGATGCTCAGGCTGGAGTATATGGGATTTATGATGCTGCCCAATCGGTTTTCAGATTGAATTTCTGCTACTGGGGCGAAGGCAGGGCTGATAATATTCAGACGGCACAGTCAGGAGAATCATTAGCCTTGAGTTCAAATAATTTGGACAATACGGTTGCTTCAGCCGACTGGACTGCACTTTACACTATGATCAGCAGGGCAAATTATGCAATCAAATATATTCCTACTGTTTATGGAGAAAATGATGTTGTTGGTAAACAACTTATCGGACAGGCACTTGCCCTTCGTGCTCTGGCATATTTTTATCTCGTACGGGTTTGGGGCGATGTTCCTTTTATTATAGAACCATACACATCTGGTGATCAGGATATATTTCTAGCTAAAACCGAAAAGGAAGTTATACTTAATCAGGTTGAAGAAGACCTTATTTTTGCAGCGGCCAATTGTATTGAGAAGTACAATAGCAACAATGATCGGATCATGTTCACCAGAGGAGGCGCAAATGGACTTTTGACTCAGGTATATATGTGGAGACACAAATATGCTGAAGCATTAACAACATCAGCCCTTGTAATGAACAACTCCTTATATGGACTGGTTGCTATCGCCGACTGGGGGAAAATATTCTCAGCCAGTTATTCGAAAGAAAGCATATTTGAGATTGGATACAATGATACAGAAACCAATGGTCTAAGAACCCTTTATGCTGTTGGATCATACGCTATTTACACTCCATCGATAAAATGGAAAGCATCCATCGAAGCAAATGACAAACGGAGGGATTTTGTGTATAATATTGTTCCTGCAGACCCTAAAGCTATCTGGAAATACCTGGGCCAGGGTATAAGTGATGAAATAGCAACGCCTGCAAAACAGAATATCGTATTAATCAGACTTGCAGATATTATGCTCCTTCGGGCAGAAGCACTAAATAAATTAGGTGGAACTGCTAATATTACAGTGGCTCTTACTCTTTTAAATACGATACGTACAAGAGCTGGGTTGACTGCATTTGCAACTATTGCAGATGTGAATGCCAAATATGGGGATCTGGAGTCTGCCATTCTTCAGGAAAGATCTGTCGAACTATGCTTTGAGGGTCATCGATGGTTTGACCTTGTGCGGACAGGGAAAGCTATATCAACCATGAAACCGCTTAATGGATTAAGTGATGAACGTAACCTGTTATGGCCAATCCACATAAATTCTTTAAATAAGAATCCTAATTTGGTGCAAAACGATTTTTACAAATAGTAGTTAGTCCCCAAATACAGCTAAAACTTTAAAAAAATTATCTGATATGGAAACATTACAAATATATAAAAATAGCCGGCATCTTGTTAATAAAATGCTACTGATCACTATTTCTGTTTTTTTTGCTCTCGCAGGATGCGAGATTCAGAAAGACTATGAATATGTATATGGTAATCCTGGAGGAAAAATAAATATGACAGCCTGGGAATATATCCAGGCTAAAGATTCATTGTCACTCTTGGAAGAGGCAATAACCCGTACAGGACTGCAAAACCTTTATTCAGGAACTGAAACACGAACATTTATCGCTCCACGAAACAGTGCTTTCAGGGCATATATGAAAACCAACAAATATGCTTCGGTTTCTGCTATCCCGGTTGCGACCCTTGATAATGTTTTGAAATATCATGTTGTAAAAGCAAAAGTGATTTTTTCTGACCCAGCATTATTGCTGAGCAATAACCCGATAGCATATACCGCAGAAAATGGTTTGGTTATGTACCTTTCACATAACACCAGTTACCAAGGCTTGATTAATGAGGGTACAAAAAAGTCATGGACGATTATTACATCCAATATTGAACCGACAAATGGCGTAATTCATGTTACGGCTGATATTGTATTTCTTTCACTCTGACATTTTCTTTAGCTAATCTGATAAATTAATTTACGATCAGATGGATTATTTGAAAATGCCAGTTTCTTGTCTGTAACTGAAATCCATCTGGCCATTGCAACAGACCTGAAAAATGATCTGGTAGGTATGTTGTGTAAATTTTATAGTTACCTACCTATATTTCTTCAGGCAGATTCAATTTATATTAAACAAATTAGTGAAATATAAGTGTAGAAATTTTATACTTAAAAACACTAGAGTTACGTCTTTGCTTGATAAAAAACTATGAAAAACGCTGATAATGAGCGTCTCAATAGATTATATACTAGCAGCGATTTGAATTTAAATTGTTGCTTTTTGAACTGCAACTAACTGATTTAAAAATGCAGATTTCTGCAAAATTAAAAAGACGCAACGCTAGTGACTTAAAAAATGTAGATTTATATGAAAAATTCAGAAACGGATAGTCTTGATGTTAATGTCTTTCCATCACGCGAAGAGATGGGTGAATCAGCTGGGAAGGATATCGAAAATAAGATTGTCGAATTACTACAATTTAAACCGGAAATCCGGATGATATTTGCTGCAGCTCCTTCTCAAAATGAATTGCTTGAATATCTTGCCAATTCAGATAAAATAGAATGGAACAGGATTACGGCTTTTAACATGGATGAATACATCGGTTTAAATAACTTATCACTTCAGCTATTCTCTGTTTATTTGAATGATAGGTTGTTTGGGAAAGTTAACTTTAAAAAAGTTAATCTCATTGATGGAAATTCTTCTGTGGAGGAAGAAATAGCACGCTATTCTGCCTTGATTACAGAAAAATCAATCGATATTATCTGCCTTGGAATTGGTGAAAATGGGCATATTGCTTTTAACGATCCACATGTCGCAGATTTTATCGATATCCAAATCATTAAAAAGGTGAAACTCGATAAATCGTGCCGTACACAGCAAGTTAACGAAGGCTGTTTTGCAAATCTTGAAGATGTGCCTGAAAAAGCTCTAACACTTACCATTCCCGTAATTATGGCTGCCGGCTACCTTTTTTGTATAGTTCCCGGAAGCAGTAAACATGAGGCGGTTTATAATACCTTGAATGGACCTGTAAGTACATCCTGCCCTGCTTCTGTTCTGCAGAATCATCCAAATTGTAGGTTTTATTTTGATAAAGATGCATACGGAAGTTAAGTAACACGGTAATTTAAAAAGTATGATGAGTTCAGACAGGAGGATTTTTCTGAAAAGGCTGGTGGTTGGCGGCACAGGTATTATTTTAAGCGGACCTTCATTGGGCAGCTCACTGCCTGGTTTATCAATTAATTTGAACATTATTAGTGGTGCAGTCAAAAGCGAAGAGGGTATTTTCCCTTTTTTCAACTATCTGAAAAGCTATAACATTGGCGACTATATCCCGAAAGATCAGGGTGGCAAGTTTGTGCAAATGGAATTGCTTGCCACAGAAGAGGATAAGCTGATTGTCGGGAAAATAAGGAATGGAGTACTCGAAGATGTTTTCGGAAGTCCAATTAGTTGGAACTATCGGGAGGATGGCCAACTTGAAAAGACGGTCTGGCTCAACCGCTTTTACTTTTTACCTTCGTTTGCCCGAATGTATTACCTCTCTGGCGACATTTCGTATTTGAGCGATATGATGCGACTGATTGCCGTGTGGATTAAAAACAATCCGCTACTTCCCGATTCCCATACAAAAAATTACAATTGGCGCGATATGCAGGTGGCATGGCGCTCCATACACTGGTCATGGTGCTATTATCTTACAGAAAAAGCTTTATCCGAAGAGCAAAAAACACTTATTCTGAATTCACTCAAACAACATGCAGCCATACTGTTAGAAGGCTTTGGGAAACAGTCGCTGAATGAATTTAACCATCAATCGCATGGAGCGTTGGCGATGTTATACCTGGGCGTTTTATTTCCAACGTTTGAATCGGCTGGTGAATTAAGGCAAACAGCTTTGAAAATTCTTGGGCACCATCTCGAAAAAGCATTTTACACCGATGGAGGCAATGTGGAACAGATGTTTGGTTATTATCCGTTCGAAATGCATCTTTTCCGTGATGCCTATCTTCTGTGTTCACAAAACAATCTGGAAGTGCCTCCCGGGCTTTTACCAATGCTTGAAAAGATGGCTTTGTTCCTTTCAGCAGTTGCTCAACCCGATGGCACCATGCCGCCGGTCAACGACTCGTATGAAATGACCACTATTCCAACGTTGACAGTTCTGAATGATATACTTGAAAAACGTATTGCTATTCCGTCAGTAACCTCTGCGTACTTTCCGGATACACAAATTGCAGTATTACGAGCTGAAGATTTGCATAATAAGTGGTATGTATTGGCCAATCCGGCGAAAAGCATTGGAGCTCATGCTCATGCCGGTCGGTTGGCATTTACATTTTGGCACAATGAACAGCCGGTTTTGGTTGATAGCGGTTGCTGCAATTATGACGATCCGCAACTTGTAAAATGGTATCGTACAAGCAAGGCACATAATACAGTACTGATAGACGGAAAAAGCGATGAAGCGACCTCAACCGACCGCTTGTGGGCGCCAAAACGAATAACAGAAAACCATATTACTGACTGGGTGGAAAAAGATTCATTTACCTTTTGTCGCATGGTTTCACCGTCAGCCGAAACTGTTAATTCTTCAGTCACATGGAGCCGGAGCCTGGCATTGGTAAAGAATCAGTTTCTGGTGTTGCACGATTGCTTTAAGTCTGAAGACGAACACAACTACGAATTGCTTTTTCACTTCCCGCCAGTTCCGGTAGCAGTGGATGATATCAGAAAGACAATCCGGGTTTTCGATAAAAATCCGATGGCTGTCTTTCCGGCAAACTCAAAAATGATTGAAAGCCTTACCATTTCTGAAGGATTGGTGAGTATTAAAGGTGTTAGTACACCGGCGCCAATGGCCACTTTGCAGTTTAAAGGCAAAGGAACCGTGCATTCGGTGATCATTTTTATGCCTCATGCAGATGGCCTTTCGCCAGTTAAAATCAGGCAAAAAATCACGGCTGATGGTATTGGTATGACAATTACGCAAGGAAAATCCGCGAAAACAGTTTTACTGATGCGAAATCTGGAATCGGAAGAATTATCAGTTTTTGGTAACAAAACACGAAATTTGTTCGATGTTTCTTAGCGTTTATTCAGTGTTTCTGGTTGGCACTTTTGTAATTCACACCAGAAAATTTCTTTTTATTCTTTGACTTAAAAACCCAATATTTTAACACGCATGAACTACCTGAAAAGATTGATGCATAAGGTACTATTTTCATTGATTCTTATTATATCAATGACTTTAGGGGCCAATTCCCAAACTGATTCTTCCGGAGACTTTAAGGTAAAAGGTTTTCATATCGACCTTCGTATTCAGGTAATGACGCCGCAAGCCTTGCATCAATTTGCAGCAGAACTGGCCGGATTTGGCATTAATACCCTGGTTATGGAATGGGAAGCATCGTATCCCTACGAGAAACATGCAACCATCTCAAACAAACTGGCATACACCCGTGACGAAATTCAGTCATTTATCAGGTATTGTAAGCAACTTGGCATAGATGTGATTCCGCTTCAGCAATGCTTCGGCCATGTTGAATACATTCTCCGGAATGAGCGTTACAGCCCATTGAAAGAAGACCGCAAAGATATTTCGCAGATTTGTCCGCTTAAAACGAAGGCCGACAGTTTGCTTTTTTCTGATTTATTTGCCGAAATGACCTCAACTCATCCATCAAAATACATTCATATTGGCGGCGATGAAACTTATTTGCTGGGACACTGTGCTGAATGCTCTAAAAAAGCAGCCACCGAGGGCAAATCGAAACTTTTTGTTGATTATATGAAAATGATGTGCGACATTGTTGTAAGTCTGGGCAAACAGCCGGTAATGTGGGCCGATATACTTTTAAAGCACCCTGAAGCAGCGACTCAACTACCCAAAGAAACCATTTTTATAGACTGGAACTACGGTTGGGAAACCAACTACTTCGGGGATATTGGCAACTTGCAGAAAAAAGGATTTACTTTCTGGGGGTCTCCGGCTCTACGGAGCCACCCGGACAATTGGTACGTTACCTGTTGGGAGAAGCATTTCAATAATCAACGTGATTTTGTTCCCTATGCACGTACTGCCGGGTATGAAGGCGTGGTAATGACATCATGGTCAACCTCCGGACTGTATGGTTTTACCTGGGATGTTGGTTACGAAGTGGTTGATATGGAACAAATACGAAATACTTATCCTTTATCCGGATTTCGTATCCTCCTTGCCTCGTATGCTCAGTCACTAAAACAGCAGGAACCGATTGATCCCAAAAAATTCGTTGTCGATTATGCAAACGAGCGATTTGGCCTGAGTACAACCGATGGTGAGAAATTATGGCAGGCGCTTATTGTTTCTCCGGAATTGATTGTGGAAGGAAAACCAGCTGTGAGCCATTCGATTGCAGAAATGCGGGATACTAACAATTCAGGACGAAGAATAGTAAATGATCTGAAACCTCTCAGAAACAAAAAGGAATTTGAACATTTTCGGCTGATGTCTGATTTGAGGGAATATTATCTTGCTTATAAAGAACTTGAATCGGAGTATAATTCAGAAAACTTTAGCAGAAGCATTTCAAAGCAACTGATACCTGAACTTGAAAGGCTTAAGGCCGAATCTAAAAAACTGGATCGCCGTTTTTCAGATTTAAACAAGGGATTTTTGTATGATTCGGAGATTCGGGACCAGAACAGAATCAGGAACGAACAAGTAAACGTGCTTTATGAACGAATAGATGGTGTAAAATAAGATCATAAAATGAAAAACCTTTTAATTCTGATTTTTCTGATACCTTTTATAACAAAGGGTCAGACTATCTTGAGCAGGACCACCAATTTTCCGAAACAAACGGTGTATGTCGATTCCCTTCCGGCAAAAGAAAATGTTTGGGTATTCATTATGGCTGGACAATCGAATATGGCAGGACGTGCTTTTGTTGAGCCACAGGATACCATTTCTGATCCGCAGATAATTTCCATTAATAAAGAAAATCGCCTGATCCTTGCCAAAGAACCGCTCCATTTTTATCAGCCAAAATTGACCGGACTTGACTGCGGTATGTCCTTTGCCAGGGAATTGATACTCCATTTGGATACAAACACAGTTATTTTACTGCTGCCTTGTGCTGTCGGCGGAAGTTCAATCGATTTTTGGCTGAATGATTCAATATTTAATGGCGTTCATCTGAAAAGTAATTTCATGGAGAAAGTTGAACTGGCAAAAATGTATGGAACACTGAAAGGAATTCTTTGGCACCAGGGTGAAAGTGATGCATTTGAAGATAAAATTCCTGTTTATGAAAGTAAGTTGAACAAACTCTTTACTTTTTTCAGGAAATATGCCGGTAAAGATTCTCTGCCGATAATTATGGGTGAATTAGGCTCCTACCCGGTTTCAGAAAAGATGAAAGCAAACTGGAGTTCAATCAATGAAATTATTCATCAGGCAGCTAGCACCGACAAACACTGTTCACTGGTCAGTACCGGCGATTTAAAACCGAAAGAAGACAACATTCATTTTAATTCTCCATCGCAGCGGATTCTTGGACAAAGATATGCGGATGCCTATTTAAAACTTATGAAAAAACGGCGGGAATAACCTTCCGAAAAACAAATGTGATTTTTAAAAATATCTAAACCTAACTTATGCAACTTATTGATTGGATTGTTCTCTGGACTTATTTTTTGATGCTGATTGTTATTGGCTTTATCGCTTATAAACGGGTGAAAAACTCTGCTGATTTTTTCACCGCCGGGGGAAAACTTCCCTGGTGGTTATCTGGGATCTCCCACCATGTTTCGGGATATAGCGGAGCAGTTTTCGTAGCTTATGCCGGAATTGCTTATACTCATGGATTTACAATATATATATGGTGGGCCTGTGGAGTTGCAACGGCAACTTTTTTTTCAGCCTTATTTATTGCTCCCCGATGGGCCAGACTTAGGATTAAAACAGGAATCCAATCTCCAACAGAATATCTGGATGTAAGGTATAATATAAAAACACAACAAATTATAGCAAGGAGTGGTGCAATCATTAAAATCTTCGACATTGGAGGGAAATTAGCTGCAATAGCTATTCTCTTAAATATATTCACTGGTTACCCGTTAATTGTTGGAATATTGCTGGCGGGAACAGTCGCTTTGGTTTATACAGTTGTAGGCAGGTTGTGCAGATGTGTGGAACGATTTCGCTCAATTTCTGGTGCAATTTCTGGCTGGGATAACGATGTTTGTAATGATTATTTCATGGTTTGCCACATTGATTGGCACTATTGCAATTCCAATGATATTAGGTCTCTTACCAATGTTTAAACGAAGTGGAAGCACAGCTGCAATCGTATCTATTATTGGCGGATTAGTTGCGTTTATTGTGTTGAAATTCGCTTCTGATATTAGTTTGGCCATGGAAGTTGGAACACCTATGCTGACTTCACTTGTGATGTATATTAGCATTGGATTTTTTAACCGTGGTATAGTACCAGAGAAAGTTCTCTTCTTACTTTCTTCTCTGAATTCACCCATTAGTGAAAAGAATAAATAAAATGAAACGAACCATGAGAAAGTCTTTTTTCACACACGAGAATGATTATAATGGCGAGTTCTATCTGGCATTTAAAAAATAAAATATACACAGATGAAAATCAAAGGGATTGATTATCGGAATGAAGAGCCTTTGGAGCTTGAAATTGCTAATGGCAGAATAGTGGAAGTTATTCCATTTTCAAGTGAAAATGAGAAAACCCTCCCTTTTATTGCACCTGGTCTTTTTGATCTTCAGATAAATGGATACAAAGGGATCGATCTAAACAAGTCAAGATTAAGTGTTGCTGATATTGATACAATGACCCAAATGCTTTGGGAACAGGGAGTAACGACCTATTTCCCAACAATTATCAGTAATAGCGACGAGGAAACAGCATCATTATTGAGCATGTTGTCAACTGCATGTAGAACTATACCGGAAGTCGATGCCAGTATTGGAGGGATCCATCTCAAAGGGCCATTTATTTCTCCTGAAGATGGTCCGAGGGGAGCACATTCAAAGCAATATATTAAAGCACCCGATTGGGAATTGTTTACCCGTTGGCAGAAAGCATCCGGAGGCAGAATTCGTATCGTAACCCTCTCTCCTGAATGGCCCGGTTCCACCTATTTCATCCGAAAATATACCTCTTCCGGGGTAGTCGTTTCCATCGGCCACACAGCGGCAAATCCTGATCTGATCAGTCAGGCAGTTGATGCAGGAGCAACCTTGTCAACACATTTGGGGAATGGGTCTCACCTGATGTTGCCGCGTCATCCAAACTATATTTGGGAGCAACTGGCTTCCGAAAATCTTTGGTCCAGCATTATTGCCGATGGTTTTCATTTGCCCGATTCTGTATTGAAAGTATTCCTGAAAGTTAAACCTGAAAGAACTATTCTGATCAGCGATGCTACCAGTTATGCCGGTCTTTCATCAGGGGTTTATACCGGGCATATTGGAGGAGAGGTTGAGTTAAGCCAGGAGGGAAGATTATTTGTTAAAGGCAACCCTCAATTTTTGGCCGGATCGGCGCAAACACTACTTTGGTGCGTTAACCAGCTGATAAAGAAAGAGATTCTTCCGTTGAAAGAAGCCTGGGACATGGCTTCATTAAAACCTATGGAGTTTCTTTATGGTAAGTCATTTAATGGTTTCCAGATTGGTGCACCTGCTGATATTGTTTTGTTTAATAAAGATGAAAATGGAATTAAAATCCTTCAGACGATAAAATCAGGAAAAACCATTTTTCGCAAATACTAGGCTAAAATACATGAAATCAATCAATTTGATATCGATACTGTTTATTCTTTCATCCCAGATGTGTTTCGGGTGTAAAGATGGAGCTACCACTGAGACTGATACAATTATAAATGGGCAGCGTGTTATCTCGTTTTCTGGTTACCAATGGACTGTTGCAACAGCAGCAAAAAATCAGGGACCTGGGCCGTTTCTTTATTCCGACTCTAAAGAAAATGTATGGCTAGGTCAGGATGGCAAACTGCACCTGCGAATCACACACAGAAATGGTAAATGGTATTGTGCCAAAGTAACCTTACAGAAATCATACAGTTATGGACGGTATGTTTTTCAGGTCGATAGCCGGGTCGGTAATTTCGACAAAAATGTTGTCGGCGGTTTATTTATTTATAAAAACGATACGCTTGAAATTGACATTGAATTCTCAAAATGGAGTATCGATGGAAATATGGATGCTCAGTACGCTATTCAACCCAGCAGCAAAAGTGAAAACAAGAAAAGGTTTTTCCTTAACCTGACCGGAGAAGAATCGACTCATTGGTTTAACTGGCAGCGCGACTGCATTGAATTTGCAAGCTACCGAGGACATTCGCCAGAGCTACCGGCTGTCAGCAATATTATTCAGCAATGGATCTACACCGGAGTTGATATTCCGGCTGATACGGATGAAAAGGCAAAAATAAACCTTTGGTTATTTAGGGGGTTGCCTCCTACTGACCTCAAGGAAACGGAAATGATCATTTCAGGTTTTAGTATTCAGTAAATATTTATTTCCAGATCAAAGGAGATGAGAGAATTTAATACACGACCTAAGCCGCAAAGAATGAAATCACTGGATGCCCTCCGGGGTTTCGACATGTTCTGGAATACCGGCGGACAAAAAATAATTTTTGCATTGGCAACAATAACCGTATTGCCTGTATTCAAATGGCTTGATGTTCAGATGCACAACGTTAAATGGGAAGGATTTGCTTTTTATGATATTATTTTTCCACTTTTCTTGTTCCTTGCGGGTGTTTCAATACCTTTTTCTTTTGATAAAAGAATAGCGAATGGCGAATTAAAAACAAGTATTTATAAACGCTCATTTAAACGAATGATGCTATTGGTGCTATTGGGTTTGATTTATAATCATTTATTTAATCTCGATTTTGAAAACATGCAATACGCCAGTGTTTTGGGCCGGATCGGGATCGCATGGTTTTTAGCGGCTGTTATCTATTTGAATTCATCTTTCCATTGGAAAATCATTTGGTTCTGGGGTCTTTTAATCGGGTACTGTCTCCTGATGTTATTTGTTCCCGTACCGGGTTTTGGGGCTGGTGTACTTACTCCGGAAGGTAATCTTGAAGGTTATATAGATCGCTTAATTTTACCCGGAAAGCTTTATCTCGGAACAATGGATCCTGAAGGTATTTTACGCACTATTCCTGCCATCTCAACGGCATTGTTTGGTGTTTTTACTGGCCACTTTATTCGTTTGCAAGATGTTCATTTAAGTAATCTTCGAAGAGGATTACTGATACTTGCCGCAGGATTACTGTCCCTTTTACTTGGACACTTTTGGGATATGTTTTTCCAGATAATCAAAAATTTATGGACCAGCTCATTTGTCTTTTTTGCCGGGGGTTGGAGCCTCTTATTACTTGGAATCTTATATCTGATAATTGATGTGTGGGGTTTTCATAAATGGGTATTCTATTTTGTGGTTATCGGAATGAATCCCATCACTATTTACCTGGTACAAAACCGCATCATTCGGTTTGATTTAATTCGTGATTTCTGTTTTACCGGATTAGTTAATATTCGCCGGAAACAATTCAGTCACTTGTTAGCGCTATCAGTTACGTTGCCTGCATATGGGTATTTCTGTATATTCTTTATCGAAAAAAGATATTTCTGAAAGTTTAATCAATAAATCAAACCTATTATGAGTGCATTAAGACTGGCTTTCACATCAATCATATTGCTGACTTTCGTTGCAATTTCAAAGGCCGAAGTCAAAATTATACCTCGTCCGGCGAATATTGTCGTTAAGGAAGGAAGTTTTGAACTGACCGTTCAAACACTTATTATTTCAGATCGGGAAACACGTTCAGAAGCAGAGTATCTAGCTTCTGTTCTGGAAAATGGATTTGGACAGAAACCAGCGATAAGCCAAAAGGGGAAGGGGATCATTTTAGTGCTTAACTCTGATTTGAAAGAGAAACTTGGAGATGAAGGTTACCTGTTAAAATCACATCCTGATAAAATAGTAATAAAAGGAGCCACCAATGCCGGTATATTTTATGGTATTCAATCACTTAGACAATTATTGCCTGCAAATTTTGAATTTAATCCGCAGCTGAGTAAAAGTGTTGCAGTACCGGCAATGGAAATTACAGATAAACCACGTTTCGCTTGGAGGGCTTTTATGCTCGACGAATCGCGGCACTTCAAAGGAATGAAGGAAGTGAAAATTCTGCTCGACCAGATGGCTTTATTAAAAATGAACATATTTCACTGGCACCTAACTGATGATCAGGGTTGGCGGATAGAAATAAAAAAATATCCCGATCTTACTAAAATTGGTGCATTCAGAAAAGATACACAAACAAGCAGGAGAAGTGCTGAAAGAACAGGGGTTCCTCATGGCGGTTATTATACCCAGGAAAAAATCAAAGAAATCATACAGTACGCACAGGAAAGGCATATACTTATTGTTCCTGAAATCGAAATGCCCGGACATGCCATGGCCGCTATTGCTGCATATCCCTGGCTCGGAACCTTAGGTACGGCAACCGAAGTCCCTGTCACTTTTGGTAAAATGGACGATTCTTATAATGTAGCTAATCCAAGAGTCTATAATTTTCTCGAAGATGTATTAAGAGAAGTTTTCAGACTTTTCCCTGGAAAAGTAGTTCATATCGGAGGCGACGAGGTAAATTTCATTATCTGGAAGAATTCGGTAATGATGCAGGAAATGATGAAAAAAGAAGGATTAAGTTCTCCTGCTGACCTGCAAATCTTCTTTACAAACAAAATATCCAATTTCATTGATACAAGCGGACACAGGATGATGGGCTGGAATGAAATTCTGGGAGGAAATGTGCATGAATTGCCAAATGAAGAAGATACGAAAGTTACGAAAACTTTGGCAAAATCAGCCATTATACATTTTTGGAAAGGAAACCTCGATCTGATTGAAAAAGCAGTTTCAGAAGGCTACGATGTTGTTAATTCATATCATGCAGATACTTATCTTGATTATGACTATAAAAAAATTTCACTTTTAAAAGCTTATTCATTTGACCCGATTCCAGAAGGATTAAGTGAAAAATATTATTCGAAAATTATTGGAACAGGTTGTCAGATGTGGAGTGAATGGATTCCAACTTCAAAACAGATGCAAATGCAAATTTTCCCAAGATTAGCTGCCTATGCCGAAGTTGGATGGACCCCAAAATCAGAAAAAAATTATATCGGTTTTGTTAATGCCCTGGCAAATTTAAAAGAAAAATGGAATTTGCAGGGAATAAGTTACATTGATGATCTAAAATAATGCGGCCATTTTTGAGAAAAATATCTTAGGATACTGATTGATTTGAAAAACAACAATACCCACTGAAATCAGCGGGTATTGTTGTTTGATCTGTGCCCAGAACAAGACTCGAACTTGCACAAGCTTGCGCTCACTAGTCCCTGAAACTAGCGTGTCTACCAATTTCACCATCTGGGCTTGGAAGGCGGTGCAAATTTAGAAGAAAATTTAAAATGATTACATCATTTTAAATTTTCTTTCAGAAATTCATCAAACATCGTATAGAGGTGCATCGTCGTGTTTCCGCCACGGATCCCGTGGTTTCGGTTGTTGTACGACATCATTCTGAACTGGATCCCTGCCTGCACCATCGCCTCGGCAAACTCGATTGTATTCTGGTAATGGACATTGTCGTCGGCGGTACCGGCCACCAGCAACAGTTTCCCTTTGATACCCTTGGCCAGCGCAATAGGAGAGTTTTGGTCGTAACCCTCCGGATTCTGGCTTGGCAGCCCCATGTAGCGCTCTGTATAAACCGTATCATAAAAATAGTGACTGATCACAGGTGCTACCGCGATGGCTGCACGGATCAGATCACCCCCTTTGCACAAGGTCATGGCAGAGATGAAACCTCCGTAACTCCAGCCCCAGATGGCTATTTTTTTTGCATCCACATACGATTGCCTGGACATGTACCTGGCCACCTCGACCTGGTCGTTCGATTCGAGGTTGCCCAGCTGACCATAGGTGCATTTGCGGAACTCCTCCCCTCTTGCACCGGTTCCACGGGGATCGACACAAACCACAAGATAACCCTGCTGGGCAAGATAGGTGTTCCAATCGACCGAGAAATAATCCAGTACCTGTTGGGAGTTCGGACCGCTGTACTGGGTCATCAATACAGGATATTTGGCTCCCGGATTAAACGGTACCGGCTTGATCATCCAGCCATTTAATTCAACGCCTTCTGATGTGGTAAATTTAAAAAACTCCTTCTGCGGCAGCTGCATTCCGGCTAACTTGCCTTTCAGAACGGAATTGTCCTCCAGTACCCTGATCTGCTTACCGGAAATGTCGTGCAAAGTCACCAGATTGGGGGTGGAAATATTGCTGACGGTATTGATGTAATATTTGAACCCTTTGCTGAAATCAACATTGTTGGTGCCTGCCTGCGTCGACAGCGTCACCTTTTTCTTTTTGTCGAGAGAGATGCCATATACTTCGCGTTGCATTGGCACAACGGCAGCTGCCTGGTAGTAAAAGAATTTCCTCACCTGGTCATATCCGTAAAATTTGATGACATCCCAATTTCCATCAGTCAGTTGTTTGACTTTGACGCCATTCATATCGTAGAGATAAAGGTGTTTAAAGCCATTCTGTTCACTAAGAACAACGAAGCTTTTTTTGTCGTCCAGAAATTGGAAATTGTCAAGAAAATCAGTTTCAATATAGCGACTGTTCTTTTCTGTATATATCAGACGGGTTTCTCCTGTGTTTGGATTGGCTAATAGCAGTTCCAGTTTGTTTTGCAGTCGGTTCATGCGAAAGATTCCCAGGTCTGTGCCACTGTTGGTCCAGGAGATTTTTGGCAGATAATTATCCGTCTCTTTGCCGGTTTCCATCTGGATATTGTTACCACTCTTAATATCATACACCCAAATCTGCACAATGGAGTTCTTCTCCCCTGCCTTGGGGTATTTAAAGCTATATTCTCCGGGATACAATTTATTCTCTTTGTGCTCGGGTGCCATCCCTTTGTACATCGGCATTCGGTAGATAGGAACCTGCTCTTCATCGAATTTCATATAGGCGATCTGCTTGCTGTCGGGCGACCATTCAAATCCGCGGTTGAACTCAAACTCCTCCTCGTAAACCCAGTCGGGCGCTCCGTTGATGATTTTATTAAACTCACCGTCGTTGGTTACCTGACGCTCGGTGCCAAAACGCAGGCTCTTGACGAAAAGATTGTTTTTGCGTACAAATGCCACCCTTTCACCATCCGGAGAAAAGGTTGCCAGCTGCTGCTCTCCTCCATTAGAAAGCCTGGAGAGTTCCTTCGTCACAAAATTGTAGACAAAATAATTGGCAGTAAAGGATCTGCGGTAAATGGGTTTGCGGTCGGTCATCAGCAAAACCCGGCTTTCGTCGCTGCTGAACTGATAATCTGTGATGGATTTGAGAGAATCATTTTTCAAGGAAGAAATATCCAGAACAGAAGCCACCTTTTCTCCTGTTTTATAACTGTATTTGACGATCTCTTTCCCCATATTCTCAAGAGTAGTGTAGTTCAGACCATCGTTCAGGGAAGCCAGACCATACACGGCCTTTTGTGCGTAAGTCCTTTTGATGACCACATCTTCGAGCGTCAGCTTTTGGGCTTGAAGACCCAGGGTTGCCAGTAATACCAGCAAAAGGAAGGAGAATTTTTTTAGCATAATACAGATTATAAATGAATTACAAATTAAAAATTACAGATTACAAATTGTGCAGCTATCAAAAATCCGTTCACAAATGAATTTGGATATCAAAAATTCATTTGACATCCAATTGTTTGCCAACAGGAACATTTTTTCTTTGTGATACCTTTGTGCCTTAGTGTCTTAGTGGTAGGAAAATGAGACCATTATTACTGAAAACGAGGTCACAAAGTCACTAAGACACAAAGATTTCACAAAGATTATCCATTGATAACGCATCCAAAAATAGAAAAATATTTCCTCCCGATCGGAGAGATTTCCTGGTAAGGGATAAAAAAAATGTCGCTAGCGGAATCTTTCGAACACAAAGATCAAAATAGATTTGATGAAACGGTGGAAGTTCGCTAATTTTGCACCTTCATATAAAAATCACTATGATTAAGATCACACTACCCGATAACTCTGTCAGAGAGTTTGATGCAGGTGTTACCGGCATGGAAATCGCAGAAGCGATCAGCAGAAATCTTGCAAAAGAAGTACTTTCCATTAGTGTCAATGGCGAAGTTCGCGACCTGATGCGCCCGATCCAATCGGACGCGTCGATCAAATTGCATACATGGGACGACAAGGAAGGGCGTGATACATTCTGGCACTCATCGGCCCATATCATGGCGGAGGCCATCGAGGCATACCTTCCGGGT
>Ga0172379_10005618_pt1 | contig 17428 bp, 10 predicted proteins | sample GrowelOW334metaG_FD_119756 | JGI IMG/M metagenome (GOLD analysis project Ga0172379, IMG submission 119756) | Groundwater microbial communities from an aquifer near a municipal landfill in Southern Ontario, Canada - Groundwater well OW334 metaG | ecosystem: Environmental > Aquatic > Deep... | reverse complement strand
TCTGCAATATTTGCACACATAACAGCAGGAAATCTAGCGTATGCGGTAAAAAATTCAACTTTTTTTAGCGTAGTTGCGTTCAAATTTAAGTCAAATATGGCAAATGATAATATCACTACGAATATACTTTTTTTGGTAAAAATCATAAATAGATTTTCCTGTAAAAATTATTCTTTTAAGAATCATGCCTCATGGCATCTTCCAATCTTTTTAAAATCTTCCGCTGGGCAACGCCTCGTCCAAAAAATTGGGTATAATCCTGACGCCCCATTAGGGCAACCCTCGCGCTGCGCATTCCATCTTTTGTACGAACCAATCCCAATTCGCCACCGGGAACGTCTATCAGTTTTAACTCGGCAACTCCACCAACAGGCTCAACATCTACGATCAAATCATCGGCTTGAATAGATTGATCATCGTCAGCAGACCCAGCCACTCGAGCAGGCTCAACAATTTTCACCGGTTCAATATCTGCAACAGGCTCACCCTCTACGTCGGGGTCAACACTCAAAACATCGTCATTCCCCACCCTAGAATCAACACTTCTGACCTTGTCAGGAGTCGCGGCAGGTTTAACTTCCATATCCAGTTCAGCAACACCCGGATTTTGCTTAATTAAATCGGTAAGCAGCAAAACTGCATGAACAATTGTGCATGCTATAATAATTTTTTGTTCTAAGCTTCCAGATTTTGTTTCAATCATGTCAGAAAGAAGTCTTGAACCCGAGACAACAGCTTGTAGTAAAAGACTTAATGAATTAGACGATAAATCGTTTTGGGTGCTGTCCCAGCAAAGCAGTACTGATGCGGCACCTTCAAGTGATGGCAAAATATAAATATCTAGTCTTTTCAAAAAATCAGACAGCATCAAATTTATCTTTTTATCGCCATCCGTCTCAATATTTTTCCATTTATCTGAATCCGTAGAAGTCATCAATTTTACTTTACCAAGCAAAGATACAAAATCCTGCCCAATCCACATTAATTTTGTTAATTTATATACATTTTCATCATTATTTTTCTGGTACAAATTATATAAAGCGGATAAATCATTTGTTAAACGAATGAAATTTGCCGTGGCAGCCAAAAGATATGCTTTTTTAAACTTTTTATCATGCTCGGCTTTTTTAGTCATAATAAGAATGGGAGTACGAAGAGCTGCCGTTGTTAACTCAATTCCACTAGACATTGCGCAAACACTTGTGATTGCAATTTGTGATGTTAAAAACAGCCAGGTTAAACCGCTCAATATACGCTTATTCATACGATCCCCACATAGTAAACTACTAGTAATTTAAACTTTTTTTAAAAAATTAAGTGTGAGAAATATAGCACTATGGATCGTAGAAATCAAATCGAATCCGATATTTTCAGTTCCTTTTGCCTAAAATCTAAAAAATAATTAAGCTATTAAAAAATTAATTCGACCGACTTCGATGGAAAATTTGAGGGAAAATTATGGAACATGAACAAAATAATCAAACACAAACTAATATGGACAAAATATATAATCACACGCAATCAGAAAAAGAGGCACGCGAGTTGTGGGCACGCGAAAAAGTTTATGATTTTCATGTAGATCCAGACAAAAAGGTATTCAGCATTGATACACCCCCTCCAACTGTTTCCGGATCATTACACATCGGACACGTGTACTCTTACACTCATCAAGATTTAATTGCACGATTCAAACGTATGCGCGGCTTCAATGTTTTTTATCCACAGGGTTTTGATGACAACGGACTTGCAACAGAACGTTTTGTAGAAAAGAAAAACGGAATCAAAGCGCATTTAATGAAACGCTCTGAATTTATTGAACTTTGTTTAAAAGAATCTCACGAAGCTGAAAAAGCTTTTGCTGAGCTTTATAAACAGCTCGGACTTTCTATCGACTGGTCAAAAACATACTCAACAATTTCTCCAAATGTACGAAAAATATCGCAGCACTCTTTCATTGAACTTTTCAAAAAAGGACTTGCCTACCGTAAAACAGAGCCTGCTCTCTACTGCACAACATGCAGAACATCAGTAGCCCAAGCCGAACTCGATGATTCAGATGTATCAAGCACATTTAATGATATTGAATTTACAACCACGGATGGAGATAAACTAATCATAGCAACAACCAGACCTGAGCTACTCCCCGCTTGCGTCGCAGTTTTCTATCATCCAAGCGATACTCGATACACAAAATTATCAGGCAAAAAAGCGATCGTTCCCGTATTTGGGCAACAGGTTTCAATAATTTCAGACGAAAAAGTTGATCCGGAAAAGGGAACCGGTTTGGTCATGTGTTGCACCTTTGGCGATCAAACGGATATTCTGTGGTACAAAAAACACTCACTACCATTCGTTCAAGTTGTGGGACTTGATGGCCGCTGGACACAAGCCGCTGGAATTCTTGCAGGATTAACGGTTCATGAAGCCAGAAAAAAAATAATAGAGTTACTCAAAGAAACTGGCCAATTATTAAATCAGAAACCAATCACACACAATGTTAATGTTCACGAACGTTGCAAACAGGAAATTGAGTACTTGGCACCATCCCAATGGTTTATAAAAGTTCTTGAACATCGCGATGAATTGCTTGCTCAGGCAGATAAAATCAACTGGTATCCTGATTATATGAAAGTAAGATATGTTGACTGGGTAAAAAATTTAAGCTGGGATTGGTGCATATCGCGCCAACGTTTTTATGGAATTCCATTTCCTGTCTGGCATTGCAAAGATTGTGGTGAAGTGCTACTAGCAGATGAAAAAAATCTTCCGGTTGATCCACAGGAACAAAATTTTCCAGGCGGAAAGTGCACAAAATGCAGCTCAATAAATATTACGCCTGAAACTGATGTTATGGACACATGGAATACATCTGGCCTGACTCCACAAATTAATCTAAACTGGCCGGGAAAATCACCTGAAAATTTAACACTTCCAATGAGTATGCGTCCACAAGCACATGATATTATCAGAACATGGGCATTTTACACTATCGCAAAGGCGTATTTTCATAACAAACAGCTCCCATGGCAAGATATCGTTATCTCTGGACACGTGCTTGCAGGTAAAGAAAAAATTTCTAAATCAAAAGAAAACAGCAAAATGTCACCTGAAGCTCTATTGCAGACTTATCCGGCAGACGTGATAAGATACTGGGCTGCAAATGGTCGACTTGGAATTGATACAGCGTTCAGCGAAAATCAACTAAAAATTGGACAGCGCTTACTGACAAAACTTTGGAATGCTCTTAAATTCTGCTCTGAGCAATTTGGAGACTATAAAAAACCACAAACTGCGCCAAAACTTGACGCAGTCAATCAATGGCTCCTGCACAATTTTACAAAAACAGTTACTGCTTACATAAATACTTATGATAAATACGAATATTACACGGCACTTGAAATTGTTGAGAAATTTTTCTGGCAAACATTTTGCGACAACTATCTTGAATTAGTAAAAGATAGATTTTTTAATCCGGATAAATACAGCCAAGAAGAAATCGATGCAACAAAATTTGTTCTTTATGAAGTTGGATTTGGAATATTACAGCTCTTCAGTCCAATAGTTCCATATATCACAGAAACTCTTTATCAGAAAATTTATAAGCAATCGCAAGGCGAAGTTTCTATCCATTTAATAACACTTGATACAAAACGTTTTGAATATATTTTTGATGAAAGTAATCAAGCGCTTGAAAAAGTTTTAGAGGTCATCGGTGCCGTTCGTAAACTTAAAAGCGAAGCACAACTTTCGTTAAAAACAGAGCTGAAAAATCTTGTAATTAATTCAGAGAATCAAAAGACTCTAAACCAGATAAAATCACAGGAAACACTGATCTGCGGAATAACAAAAGCTTTAAAACTTGAAATACACAATCAAGTGTCCAGTGAAAATAAAGAAGCGGAAAATAAGCTAATAAAAGATGAAACAACTGAGCCAGCAAAATTCACCGGTCAGGTAAGCGTTTTATGATTGTTATAAAAAACAGGCAACGTAAAATTAAAGTTGATATAAAAGACTTGCACGCCAAGACACAAAAAATGCTTGGCGTGTTAAACGACAAAGACGTGAATTACCAAGATTTTGATCTTGGTATAATGCTAACGACAAATAAAACTATTCGTAAATTCAATAAACAGTTTCGGGACAAAGATAAGCCCACTGATATTCTCTCGTTCCCATTTCACGATTACTTAAAACCTGGGCAAAAAATTATAATTAAGTCGCCTGAAGATAAAAATCTGGGCGACTTAATTATTTCGCTCGAATTTGCACAAAAAAACGCAAAAACAACATGGAATCGGCAATTCAACGAACATCTTATTGCCCTTATAGCTCACGGAATAGCACATCTAATCGGCTATGATCATCTTACTGATAAAGATTTTAACTCAATGTTAAAAGTTGAGCACAAACTTTTAAAGTCAGTTGGCATCAAATATTAATGATTAGTACGCTTTTTTGCGTATCAAATCGTTTTGGTATAAACTTAACCCAAGTTCAAAATTAACTTAACCCAAATATATAAATTTCGAGCAAAAATATGAAAAATACTTCAACGCAACTCCCCAATGACATGATTTACGGCGTACACCCAATTATCGAAGTCCTGAAGGCAAAAAAACGTAAAGTTATCTCAATTTATACAACAAAGCCACTTCCAGAAGGATGGGAACGCATAAAAACGTATCTCCCACAACGATCCCCCATGATTCAGTACGTGTCAAAACAAGTTCTCGATAAAATGACCGGAACCGCAGATCATAACAATATCGTTGCCTGGGTATCTCCGTTTAAGTACTCTTCAAAGATGTTTACTCATGATTCAAAGCCTTTCATCCTCATGTTGGATGGAATTCAAGACGTACGAAATCTCGGAGCAATCTTACGCTCGGCATATTGCGCCGGCGTTGATGGTGTGATTTTATGCAAAAAAGGCTCCGCCGCTTTGACGCCTGCATCGTTTAAGGCTTCGGCCGGTTTAGCAGAGCATCTAAGCATTTACGTTGCACCTAGCGCAGCCTACGCTGCCCAAGAAGTAAAAAATGCCGGGTATAATTTGTATATGGCAGTTTTGGATGGAAAAAACGCCACAGAAGTTGAATTCAAAAGACCTCTTTGCCTTATAATTGGCAACGAAGCGGTTGGAATTAGTAAAAATATCCAATCTTTAGGGGAAAAAGTAACCCTTCCACAGCGTACCGCTGATATCTCTTACAATGCTTCTGTGGCCGCTGGAATCCTCATGTTCCTGGCCGCCGCAAAGACCAAAGCTATTTAATAAAATATTTTCTATTAAGATTTTTTATTAAAATATTGCTTTTCGTATATAAAATAAATTAAGATAGAATCAGAAATTGAAATTACCAAAATTAAAAGGTCAAAGGGCAGCCACTGACCGGTATGGCGGTAGCGACTTAGCAGTCAATTGAAAAAGTTATTAACTTGAAAAAGTTGTTAACTTGCGCAATTGTCAGCTTTAATGGTTACTACGCAGCGTACTGAAATACTCAAGCTTTAATTTGTTGGAAAAAGCTCCTCCCTCCATTTTTTTGGTAGGCCCAGCTTTAAACTTGAGCATTCGTTGGTGTCGATGACCGAGGTTGATCGATGTTTTTAACTTACCTTTGCAATGTTATTGTTTTTCTCCGAATTCGTTCGTGAAAAAATTCGTAACACCGCAAAGTTCCGTAACTCTTTCGAGATTTACGGGGTTAGAAACTGACTGCCCTATTAATTTCATCGGTTTTCTATAAATTTCTGTACCTATTTCACCAATATTCGACATATTCGTTGCTACACCCAAAAAAGATGCTTAAAATCTACACATACTTTTGTTTCTTGACAAACAGAATTAACATGTTATCATGAGATAAAGTAAGTATTAAAGAAATCGGTCTTCTTTCTTTAAAGATCTTATCTAGTAAATCCAAATTTATAAGCTTGATTAGTTGTTAAGCTTATCCAGTTACACTTAATAAATTAAAAGGAAATATTTAAACGTGGATAATTTAAAAATAAAATTCGAAGATTTAAATTTATCAAAAGAAGTTTTAAAAGCCATTTCTGATATTGGCTACACAGAAGCTTCACCAATTCAAGCACAAGCAATTCCGTTCATCATGCAAGGTCATGACGTCACAGGACTTGCAATGACGGGAACTGGAAAAACGGCAGCATTTTGCTTGCCTTTGGTAGATAAGATCGACAATAAGAAGAAGAATGTACAGGCTCTAATTGTTTGCCCAACACGCGAACTTGCAATACAGGTATCTGTAGAGCTAAATAAATATTTAAAATATAAACCGGGCATATCAGTCATAGCTGTTTATGGTGGACAACCAATCGACCGTCAACTTTATGCATTACGACGAGGCCCACAAGTAGTCGTCGGAACTCCCGGCAGATTACTTGATCATTTAGACAGACGTTCTATTGATTTAAATGGAATCACAACAGTTATTTTAGACGAAGCTGATGAAATGATGAACATGGGATTCAGAACCGATATCGAAAAGATATTAACAAAGACTCCTAAAACTCGTCAAACAATCACCTTCTCTGCAACAATGCCTAGAGATATTTTGGATCTTGTTAAAAGACACCAAAAAGATCCTAAGCTCGTTCAGGTTTCAAATGAAAAATCAACTGCAACAACTGTTGAACAGTATTACTATGAAATTGAAAATCAAAATAAATTAGAACTTTTAGTAAAACTGCTAAACGAACATAGTCCATACTTAGCGATTGTGTTTTGTAATACAAAACGCAAAGTTGATAATATTGCGATTAAGTTAAGAAAATATGGATTCTCTGTTGAAGGTATTCACGGAGATATCAGTCAACCAAAACGTAACCAAATTATGGACCGTTTCAGAGCAGGTAAAATTCAAATTTTAATAGCAACTGACGTTGCAGCTCGAGGAATTGACGTACCTAATATCGACATTATTTTTAACTATGAAATTCCGGATGATGAAAAGTCATACGTTCATAGAATCGGTAGAACAGGTAGAGCTGGAAAAGTTGGCAAGTCGTTCAGTTTTGTTTCAGAGTATGATTTTTATGCATTCCGTAACATAAGAAATTACACAAAAACAAATGTAACGCTGCAACACTTTACTGCAACTGAGTCGATTCCACAATCTGCTACACCTGATAAAGCCGTATCGTCTGCAACAATGCATAGACCAGAGGCCACTGCAAATCCTTTAATTTTGAAAATTCAAAAAGCATTACAACAGGATTTAAACAAACATATCGACACTGTCGAGTCGCTTGTTTCAGAAGAAAATCCACCGATTAAAGTAGCCGCAGCCCTTGTGAAGCTTCTTTCACAAAGCGCCTCTTCTCCTCGCCCTCAATACTCTGAAAATAGATCAGATGAGAGAAGCGACAGATCAAGGTACAGCTCACCTCAAAGAAGACGTCGCTACTAAAATATAATTTTTAAAGCTAAAAATCAGGTCTTTTAATTGACTCATATATAATTTTCACGCATCAAAAAGACCTGTAAATAAAAAATCTTTGCATTTTCTGCTTCCATTTTGCTATTACTGAATTAGTTAAGAAGTTACAAATTAGAATTTAAATTTTGCGATGGAAGATGAAGGTAGAAAATTCAAAGCATAATAAGATAAGTAGGATCAGCGTTTTGGTGATATTCACCGCAATACTGATCCCTTCATTATTTTCGCTAACAAAAAAATTTATTCTGTCTGCTAAAGAAAAAGCAAGCTCAAACCTTTCTTTTGAAAAAATTGAAATTGAATTCGAAAATATTTATTCTAAAGAAGTCGAATCCGAAATTCGTGAGTTCGCTAAGAATCAAATTCAGAAAGCTACCCTTTTAAGCTTTGACCAAAATGAATTTTATAAAAATCTAAAAAATAATTATAGCATCATAAAACAATTCGAATGCCACATAAATTCCCTTACCATAAATCTTAAAATTGTAGGCGTTAAGCCATACTGTCTAATTAATCACAGTTGGGTTATGTGTGATAAAAAACAACTATTCGCCACAAATCTATTTGATCAATTTAATCTTAACAATCTTAAAAATATTTCATTAAATGATGAATCTTTCAAGAACCCTATGCCAAAAGATTTTTGTAGCCTTATCAAGCAAATTCCACAAGAATATTGGGAATATTTTGATATAAATTTTGAAAAATCTACAGAAATTTACTTGACTCCGAAAAATCAAGCCTTAAACTACTGTTTCGTTACAAATGAAAAAAACATTTTTGACAAACCAAAAATGTCAAAAGCTCAAGAGTTATACAAAAAACTTACACTTGACGAAAATTTTATCAAAAAGATGAAGACTAAGAGAAATCGCAAGCTCGTATTAGATTTAAGGTTCAAAAATCGCATCGTGACAAGTTTTGACAAAACAGGCTTTGACAAAACAAGTTTTGTTGCATCAAAACTTGAGAATAATGGTAGGGAGGGGGGACAATGAAAAAAAAATTATTTGGGAAGCATGTTGCAGCAATCGATATCGGAACAACAAAAATTTGTGTAATAATTGCAACAACTGATGCAAATGGAAACCTAGAAATAGTAGGTATTGGCCAACATCCGTCGCATGGCCTAAAGAAAGGCGTAGTTGTAAATATCGGAATGACCGTTGATTCAATTAAAAAAGCGGTAAAACAGGCCGAAGAAATGGCCGCAACTAAAATTGAATCTGCATGTGTAGGAATATCCGGTGGACATATAAGGTCATTCAATTCAACAGGTGTTGTTGCAATAAAGGGTCGTGAGGTAAAGCAGTCGGATATCGACCGCGTAATTGAAGCCGCAAAAGCAATAGCCATCCCTAAAGATCAAGAAATAATTCACGTTCTTCCTCAATATTTCAGAATCGATGGACAAGATTTTGTTTTGGACTCACTTGGAATGTATGGGGTAAGACTCGAAGCACAAGTACACATAATTACAGGATCAGTCGCCTCAGCACAAAACATAATTAAATCATGTGAACTCTCCGGAATTCAAGTTTCAGATATAGTTTTGGAACAACTTGCATCCGCCAATGCAGTTCTTACACCATATGAGAAAGAACTTGGCGCTGGAATTCTTGATATTGGCGGTGGAACTTCTGACTTTGCTATCTACAAAGATGGCAGAATAAGACATTCAAAAGTTATCCCAATCGCAGGTACGCTTTTTACAAGCGACTTGGCAATAGGACTTGGAATTCCAACAGAAAAAGCTGAAGAAATTAAAAAAATGTATGGCTCCATATCACCCGAAAAACTCGCAACTCTTGAAAATAATTATATGGAAATAGATTTGGGATTCGAAGGTGGCCTAAAAACTATTCAATTAAGCGATGCAGGGAATATTCTAAAATTCCGCGCAGAAGAAGTTATGGATATGCTCATAGAAGAACTACTTGAATACAGAGTAAAAACATTAATGCCTGCAGGATTGGTTTTAACAGGTGGCGGTGGGCTGCTTGACGGCCTAAGAGAGTTGGCACAAGAAAGACTTGATATGCCCGTGAGAGTGGGCTCGCCACAAAGTAACGAGCGGTACATTCTTCCGGATGCATTAAAAAGTCCCGCTTACTCAACTGCCTACGGCCTTATGTTGTATGCAATCGGACAGTGTGGCGAGAAGGAGTTTTTCTCCGCGAATAAAATGGCATTTGGACAAGTTTTTAAAAAAATGAAAACATGGATTTATGATTTTTTTTAGACCTAGCTTTACCGGGTCTAGTTTCACTAGAATACTAGTTTCATTAGGATAGGAGTTAAGGATGATTGAGCTTAGCATAATGGAAGACGAAAATCGTTACAAATTTGGTGCCAGCATAAAAGTCATTGGCGTGGGTGGCGCGGGAAGTAATGCCGTGAATAGCATGGTCAGCAGTCAAGAATTTCAAGCTGTTGAATTCATGGTTGCTAACACAGATCAACAGGCATTAGAACAATCTCCTACTCCATGCAAAATTCAGCTCGGAGCCAAAATAACAAAAGGCTTGGGTGCCGGGTCAAATCCCGATTTGGGACGAAGAGCAGCAGAAGAAGATTTAGAAACGGTATCCGAAAAAATAAGAGATACTGAAATTCTTTTTCTTACGGCAGGACTCGGAGGGGGAACAGGAACAGGCGCTCTACCTGTTATTGCAAGTGCCGCTAAAGAACTTGGAATTTTAACAGTTGTTGTAGTCACAAAACCATTCTTATTTGAAGGTAAGCGTAGATTAAAATACGCCGAAGAAACAATTGAACAACTACGTGCATCTGTAGATACTTTAATTGTAGTTCCAAACCAACGACTTCTTGAAATTTCAGACCCAAAAATTTCGATGCTTGACGCATTTGCCAAATCAAATGAAATTTTAAAACAGGCGATAAAGGGAATCTCAGACATAATCACAAAACCCGGCCACATAAACGTCGACTTTGCGGACGTACGTGCAATTATGAAAGAAGCAGGCATGGCCGTTATGGGTACAGGATCTGCAAGCGGCCCTAATCGCGCAGAAGAAGCTGCATTGGCCGCAATAAACTCCCCATTAATTGAAAATTCAAGTATTACAGGGGCTAAAGGTATTTTAATAAATATAACCGGCAATATTGATCTTGGATTGCATGAAATCAGCCAAGCAACAACGCTTATCAGTCAAAATGCAAGTGAAGATGCAAATATAATTCTTGGATCTGCTATTGATTCATCTCTTAAAGATGAGATTGTCATTACAGTTATTGCAACCGGATTCCAACGTTCTGCACAAAAAGTTGATATAAAAAGTAATATGTCAGAAACATTTGCAAAGCCAGCAATGTCCGACGCATCACAAATTATGGCATCAAAAGCTGACTCATCCATGTCTAACATAAATGGTTCAACAAAAGAGGCTGATGAAATCAAAATCGATTTAAATGATTTTGACACACCAGCGTTTATGCGCAAAAAAGCAGCCCGCGATTTATCAAGCGAAAATAATCTTGAATAAACAAGTTATTTAATAAACGCAAACACTAAAGAAGGCGATGCTGATATTAAATTAGCATCGCCTTCTTTAGTGAGAATTTTTCAAGCTTTTCTCTATACTCCTACATTCACCTTTCCTTCAACTTTTTCAGGTATCTTCTCGACTTTGTCGGGTACTTTGTCAGCCATTTTTACTGGCACTTTATCAGGCGTAGTTGTTACTGGTGCAGGAGGTGTATATGCTTGCGTCATTTTTCCCTTTGGCTTAACTTGATTTATTCCAAAAATTTCCTTGGACTTCTCTTTATCCTGATCTGTTATAGTAATAGAATTTGTGGAAACGGATGACGGTGTCACTCGTGACGAAATTGCTTCCCCCTCATTTTTATCGCTAATAACTTCATCTACCAATTGTTTTGAGACCTGAACATCTCCAACTTCTGTTTTTTTTGGCTCAGTTTTTTCAGGGGCCTGTGGCAACTTTTCAACCACAAACAATCTGACCGGTGATTTAACAGCCCCGGGTTCTTGTGAATATCTTAAAAGATCTTGTACAGAAAATGGAAAATTACTTGAAAATGGCTCAAACACTCCCGGTAAAACCGATAAAAAATATGCTTTATTTTCTGCTTCCTGATAAGCTCTCTTACACTCACGCTTAATAAAATCAAAAATCCTTTCCGGTGCGTACCCCAAAGTTTTTTCAAAAGGATAAAAACTTACTTTTTTCCTGAACTCAAGTTCAGCTTTTGAGTAAGCATCAAGCGCACTAATATAATTCTTTTCCGCTAAATTATATGCTTTCAAATTATTCGCATCAGTCATATTGGATCCATATTCAACAGTCGCATCTAAAAATTTTTTTTGAGCCTTCTGTAAATTGTTAAACGCAACTTTTGTCACATCCATATAAAACTTTTTGCAATCAACTATCTGCTCTTTTCCTTGAGCATCCTTTATTTTTACTGGCGATTTTTCTTCGAACAGTTCTTTTTCTAATCTCAAAACATCATCCAATGCACGCGAAAATATGGCAAAAAGTCTCAACTTAACCGCCATATCGTCAAGATCTTGAGGCTCTACCTCATAATCAACATCACCCTCAAATTCAACATTTAGAACATCATCAAATTCATTAAACCGATCAATTATATATTCTTCAAATGTAATATTAACAACTTTTCCATCCGAATCCAAAGTATCAACCGTTAATTCTTCCATGAAATTTCTTAGGACTTTAGGGGCTGATCCAAAACATTCTGCAGGGTTATCCATGTATACCGGATCCCACTTTTCATCATCCTTTTCAATAACATTAGCCCTGCGAGTTGCATCATCATCAACAGTTCTTATAAAACGAGCAAACAATAAATTCATTTGTTCACTTAAAAATACCTGCCGTTTGGCCACATCGGTAAATTTTTTATTCGCAGCATTAAGTAATGAAATCGCTTTTATAAAAAATATTAAATCCGGCCTACAACTTCGCATAGCAGAAACAAGCTCTAATGAATCCACATTCCCAACTCCAACCAAAGCCTGCGCAGGGGCAATTGCATCACCTGCAATCTCCACTGGATAGAATTTAACTACAATAGGAGTCAGCCCATCAGCAATATTTCCTGCTCCATTATAATCAAATAACAATGTCATCCCGGCAATAAATTCTCCACCTGAATATTTAACTTTTTGAGCTGTCTGAAAAACCGTATCTTCATAATCAAATTTACTAATTACTTTTTTAAATCTTACATCCATCGAAGAGTAAAACTCCGCAAGTTTATTTAACATATCCATATTTTTTTGATCTTCAGGCGTTAACTTTTCAACTCCATAAGAAACTTCCGCCTGCTGAACCTCAGAAGATTTTTCATCCTTGGCAACTTCAGGTTCAAGATACATATTTTTGGCTGCCTTCTCAACCTCTTTTCCTATAAAAAGTGCCGCCATCTGTACTAATCCGGAGATTACTGACCCTATTCCTTGTATCTTTGTATTCATAAACTTTTGTCGCCGATTCTGAGAATCCTCCTGATACTTTTCATACCAGGTTGTTTTCAAATCCTCTTTGATCTCCTCTTTCAAAACCTGTCGTATTAACAAATTTTTAGTAGCGGGATTTTCTAATAATTTCGCCATTTCGCTGCTGCTCAATTTTACATTCTCTTTAACTTTATCTAATAATTCCTTGTATTTCTTTTCAGCTTCGGTCGGCTCTTTTCCCATACTTTCTTTTTCTTCGCCTTCAGCCAACTTTTTTGCAACTCTGCTCATTATGTTTACATATTTTTTTGGATTTCGAGTTTCAATCTCACTTATTTTTTTTGCAGCAATTTTATCACGTTGTACCTCCACAGCTTTCTCTACTTCCTCCTGAATATTTTCAGTTGCCTTCTTCTCGGCATCTTTTTCCGACATACCTGACTGCTTATACTTGTCTTCCAACCCGGCACGCTTCTTCTCAGCCTCCAAGGTTGCAAGCGTCTTTTCACTTTCAATATCTTCGTGCAATCTATTGCCGGGTAATCGTTTGTACACATCTGCTTTAAAGCCCTTTGACTTATCATTGGCTTTTTTTTGCAAACGCCCAAACGGAGAATCTTTAAAAGCCTGATTTAGTTTCAAAGACTTTTCCATAATCGACACTGATATTTTTGGCATTAGGTTTGTATATTTTTCACTTTTTTCTAGAAAAATTCTATCCCAATAACCCTTATCCGCAGGATCTTCAGACTCACCTCCAAGCTGAAGTGCCGTTTTCGTTAAATACGCCATTTTTTGAGCTGGAGTCTTTGCCAAATATGAAGGATCTTGTAAATACGCAATTTTTTTTGCTGGAGAGTCTAGTGCAGCCTCTTTTTCTGCAGCTTCTTTTTCGGCAGCCCTTTGCTCAGGAGTTTTTTTGGCATCTTCTGCAGCTTTTTTCGCTGCATCTTCCGCAGCTTTTTTCGCAGCGTCTTTTACAGCTTTTTCCTTCGTAGCCTTCTGTTGTTCCGCAACAAAACCTTTTAGAGATTGCTTGCCTGTAACAACATCTTTTACCCCCTTTAACTTAGCCCCTGCTTCTTTGACTGATTCTTTTACTGACTCCTTTATCTTTGCAAGTTTACCAATTTTTGCTACTTTGCTCTGATCTGCTATATCCCCTGCCTCTAATGCTTTTGCTGCATTGATATATAAACAGAACATTTCACAAAAAAACATCCACAAAAAAACAATTTTCAATATTTTTTTTAACATATTTTGCATCCAAACCTCCTAAAATCAGTTTGAATTTCCTAAAAGTAGAAGGGCCACCCGGCCCTTCTACTTTTTTTATTTCATTTACTTTTCTATTCTATTTTACTTTGTCGTAGTCTTCTTCGCCGTAGCTGTTTTGGTCACAGGCTTTTTAGCTGCAGTTTTAGCAGCAGGTTTTTTGACTGCAGGCTTTTTAACTACAGGTTTAGACAACGGCTTTGCCTTAGTAGCCACTGGCGCCTTTTTAATAACCACTGGAGCTTCAACCTCTTCGACAGCAGGTTTAAAACCAGTGCTGGCTACAAAAGGATACCCAACCTTAACGTTTTTAAAGGTATTCAATGAAAGCCAATTACTAAAACCAACCCATTTAACAGGAGCTGCAGGGTATGGATCTTGCCATTCCCATAACTTATTCTGACCAAGCGCACCTACACCACCTGACATCTTACCATTATCAATATTAATCCAGTATTTCTTAAATTCTGATGGCTCAGGCATCAAATCAGGTTTTTCGCTAAGATCAAACTCAAAAACCGTATCACCCAAACTCTTACGGTGAATCGAGAATTTTTTGTTATCCCATTTTCCAATAACAATTTCGTACATACGACTAGCCCTATTACGTACCTGATAAGGATTTTCACTAAATGCAACAAAAATGTTATTGAACGCTCTGGCCTCAAATGTAACGGACCCTTTTCCAGGTTGAGGAAGAGCAACAGGGAACCATAAATACTCACCCTTGAAATTAATATCAATTCCTAGCGCCAGCAAAGCAGGGGAACTGAACAATGTACGAGACAAGGTATTAATCCAAAGATACCAGTCTTTTCTTCGTGCATCATCTGCAACATCACCGGCTTTTGTTAAATATGCATTGTTGTATGCCTTCATAAGACAATTGATCATGCGATTATAGATTGGCAACGAAACTGTGGTCAAATCAAGGCTCCTAACTGCATCATAAGCCTCTTTAAGCCCCGCGAAAAGCCATGTTTTAGCAGACGCATCCGCTATAACATAAAAGTCTGTAACTAATCCTAAAGCTTTGTCCCACTGTTTGGTTGCATAATCAAGCTGTGCAGCATCTTGCAATTGTAATGACAAAATTGCGTCCAACGTAGACTCAAGAGCCTGACGATTACGCACAGCCTCGGTCCTAACCTCTGCAGATCCTTTTGCCTGTTGATCAATTTGTTCAGTGTAGATATAACGGTTTGCCATTTGCTGTAATTCGGCAAGTTTCGATTTACCGGCAGCCTCACCGGCAGCCCAACCTGCACCGGCCGCACCCGCAATAGATGATGCCGCCAATGCAACCAAACTGCTTATCATGTCTGGACCGGTTCCATATGCCAAGTTTTGTGAAATTCTCATAGAGGCATCTTTCTGTGCCTCAAACATTGTCACATCTGCTTGCACTTTGATACTCTCAGCTGAAGGATCTTGGAAGAGTAACTTCACATTTGGAATTCCATTTTTTTCAACATCAACCGTAAAGTTATATTCAGCCCCGGGATCCGGAGTTCCGGCCATATTCCACTGCATTCCGGTAGTCCTGTCTTTAAATATGACCATAGGACCTTTTTGGTAAATTGAATAATTGTATGGGCTGAGAACCGTCAAACTGCCTCTAAATGCCGAAAATTCTCGCTGTTTAGTATATTCTGAAGTCTCCTGTTCAAATCCAAGTTCCATTTCCGGCCAGATTTCCAAATTCTTAAATGAAGCCTTACCACTAAACCCAATTTTGGATATGCCCTTTGGAGCATCTGCATCAACATAAATACAGAAAGGATTTTTTCCCACCTCACCTTTTCCTAAAATAAATCTTCCCTTATAATAACTTACCCAAAATTTATTTGTTTTATTTTTATCTAAAATAGCCAATGACGATAAAGCGGCTGTTTTAATTGATGGAACCAACTTAGCAACCAACGGTTTTGCAACAGACTTTTCAGTCGCAGCCTTTTCAGTCGCAGCCTTCGCTGCAGCAATTTTTTCTACATCCGTAAGAATCTTATCGAATGTTGCAGCCTGGTCAGTTGTAGGCTTTGCAGTATCAGGATGAACTTCCGTTGGCAGTGAAGAAGAAGAATCTTTTGGATTCATCATCTCTTGAAGTGTTGAATAAACCCCATAAAGTTCTCCACCCTCTTTGATATCTATAATTTTAGTAGAAGTATTTCCATCAGCCCCAAAAGAGATAATATATCCCTCTCCCTGCTCATTTGCTAAAACCAAATTCGCCTCTTCACTTCCTGTTGCCTGGAAAACAATTGTACCGGCATCTGCAGGAGACAATGGTAATGAATGCCAAGCGGGAGATTCATTAGTTCCAACTTGAATTGAACTGTTATCCGTTATGTAAGGAATTTGTGGAGCAGTCACTACTATTGGATCAGCCAATTTTTGAACGTCCGTATATTTAACTGTTGCCTTGTATGAACTCAAACCAACCCGTTCTATGCCTTTTGCAGGTTCCGGATCTCGCCAAGCCATTAAAATAATGGAACCGGGATCACCCTTTCCAATAATGATAAATCCATCTTTCAAAGTCACCCAGTATTTTTCAATCATACCCGGAGTTATGCGAGCATTTTCATTTTGCTCAGTACTAATCTCCTGAACTGCAACATATTGAGAAGCCGCCACACTATATTTATAAATTATGGTTTTGGTATTTCCTGCAGCCCCAAAAACAATTCTATAAATGGAATAAGGAGCGACTGAATCTGATAAACAAACTGTTACATCACCCTGGTCAGCCAATGCCCTAAAAGAGATCGTTCCCTCGCCCGGTGTTGGCAAAGATTCAGAAATCCAAGCAATTGACTGAGAATTAATAGTCACAACCATGTCTGAACCAAAATCCGGAAGATCCAAGGTGCCGGATCCTTTAAATTCCGGACTTTTGTGTGCCCAAATTAAAAGATCGCGTGATGAACCACCGGGAATTGTATCCTTTGGAGCCCCCTGGTCATCATCACTTCCAATATCAACTACAGTTTCTATCGCAACTTTTGACCATTGACTCATCTCGAAAGGATCACCATCAAAGCCTGTACGCCCAATATCAGCAGTTTTAAGAGAAGCCAGACCTGATGATTTTCTTACAAGCGCTTCCAATTTTTTTCTCAATGGAGGTGCAGTATGCTTATTCGGATCGGCAACAATTTGTAATGCTTTTCCTTCTATCTGGTCCAGCGACCTTTCTTGTTCTGTTTTATCATTT
>Ga0172379_10005617_pt1 | contig 17430 bp, 28 predicted proteins | sample GrowelOW334metaG_FD_119756 | JGI IMG/M metagenome (GOLD analysis project Ga0172379, IMG submission 119756) | Groundwater microbial communities from an aquifer near a municipal landfill in Southern Ontario, Canada - Groundwater well OW334 metaG | ecosystem: Environmental > Aquatic > Deep... | reverse complement strand
GTTTCCATTTTATTTTATACTTCCACCTATTTTCTCTATTTTTTCTTTTGCTGTCTTTGAGAATAAACACCCTGATACTGTTAATTTTACAGTGATTTCTCCTGTACCTAGGATTTTTACTGCTGGTAATTTACCTCCAACATTTCGAATTATATCTTTTTCAAATAAAGCTTTTGGAGTTACAACTTCACCCATCTTAAATACATTGAGTGCCAAAACATTTACTGGAGTAAATTTTGTAGAAGCAGAATGAAAACGATAACCACGAAGCTTTGGGATCTTCTTTATTATATCACGCATTTCTGGGCGACGCTTATTACCTGCACGAGCCGTCTGACCCTTACCTCCACGTCCTGAAGTCTTACCACGTGTACCTCCACGGCCCACTAGTCTACTCTTTTTATTTGGATGTTCTCTTTTTAATGTATGTAGTTCCATAAAATTTATTATTTAATTTCTTCTATAATTGCTTTTTCTTTTATTTCTTCTTTAACTTCTACTTCGGCATCTGCTATAAATGGAGCAATTTTAGGAAGAGTAGCTACTGCTTTTAATAAATACAAAGTTTTGTAGGCTACGCGTGCATTATTCAATTTATTCTTGCTACCTGAATGAAGCTTTGCTGTAACATTTTTGAGACCTCCTAGTATAAGAATATCGCGAACTGTACTTCCTGCTACGAGTCCTTTTCCGCGGTTTGGCATCATTGTAAGTTTTGAACTTGAAAATTTTGCAGAAACTTGATAAGGAATAGACATCTCTTTTGTAGTTTTGATTTTAAACATGTTCTTCTTTGCTTGGCGGAGAGCTTTAGCAATAGCAAGTGAAGTATCCCCTCCTTTCCCTGTACCTAGACCAATAGAACCTTTCTTGTCCCCTATAGCAAGTGCAACTGCGAAAGTCATACGACGTCCTCCAGCTACGACACGAGTAACGCGACGAATAGAAACCATCTTTTGATCAAATTCTGGCTTTGGTCTTTCAAAAAATGTTCTTGGCTTAGAGTCTCCTCCTTCACGCTTTGGTCCGCGATTATTATTGCCACGATAACCTCCCCCTGTATTTCCGCGAGGACTTCCACTATTTGGTGTATGTTGTTTTGGTGTTGTTGTATCCATAAATTTATATTAAAACTTAAGTCCTCCTTTACGTGCACTATCTGCAAGAGCTTTAACACGACCTGTGTATTTAAATCCATTTCTATCAAAGACACAAGTTTTTATGCCTTTTGCGATTGAAACTTTTGCTATGTTTGTACCTACTTGTATTGCACGCTCTGTCTTTGTGCCTGTCGTTACTTTCTGATCAGAAGCAGAAGCAATTGTTGTACTCTTAGAATCATCTATCATTTGAGCATACATATAATTATTGGAACGAAAAACAGAAAGACGAGGAGTAGTAGAAGTTCCAAAAATCTTTGTACGAATCTTTTTCTTTAGTCTTATTTTTTTCTCTAATTTCTTGTTCATATATATTATGCAGCTTTCTTACCTTGCTTACGACGAATAACTTCGTCATTATAATGGAATCCTTTACCTTTATAAGGCTCTGGTTTTTTCATTGAACGGACAGATGCTGTAAATGTTCCTACGAGTTCTTTGTCTATACCTATAACTGTAATGTTATTCTTCTCGGCTGTAACAGTAATCCCTGCTGGTATATTAATCTTAACTGGGTGTGAAAATCCAAGGGCAAGATTAAGACTTGTGCCTGCTACTTCAGACTTGAATCCAACTCCTTCTAAAACTAATTTCTTTGTATAGCCTTCATTTACACCTATGACCATATTCTTTACATGTGAAGCGTATGTACCCCAAAGTGCATTTACTGTTCTATCTCCTACTTTATTTGGAGTAAAAGTAATTTCTTTGCCTTCTATGTGTATAGTAACGAGCCCTGGGAAATTGCGAACTAGGGTTCCTTTCGGACCTTTAACAGTAAGAGTAGTTCCAGAAAGATTAACTTCTGTGCCTGCGGGGATTATAACTGTTTGTTTTCCAATACGTGACATATAATTTAATTACCACATTCTAAACAATACTTCTCCTCCGACCATTTCTTTACGTGCTTCTTTGTCTGTCATAATTCCTTTTGGTGTTGAAAATACAATCAATCCTGCACCTTTTCTTGCTGATTTAATATCTTTAACTCCTTTATAAACTCTACATGAAGATTTTGAAATTCTCTCTGCCCCTCCTACTTTTGGTGCTCCGTCTATATACAAAATACCAACTTCAAGAATAGGCATGCCTTTCTTTACCTTTTTAGAAACTGAAGCGATATAACCTTCTTTAAGTAAACAGTCAGCTATTGATTGCTTTATTTTTGAATATGAAACAACGATAGACTCGTGCTCTGCACGTCCAGCATTCTTTATCATATTTATCATGTTTGCTATTTGATCCATATATTTTTTGTTTGATTACCAACTTGATTTGCGAACTCCTGGAAGCATTCCTTCATTTGCTAATTCACGAAAACAAATACGACAAAGACCGAAGTCTCTCATATAAGCGTGACCTCTAGAACAACGAAAACAACGATTTGTTTCTCGTGTACTAAATTTTGACTTCTTTAAATGTCTTGCTGTTACTGATGTTTTTGCCATATATAATTAACTTAAGAGTGAAAACCCCTACATGAATTATGATATCTCGTTTATTTTCTTAAATGCTTTAAATTAAAGATACTTAAGGAGACAAACGGATCTAAAACTCACGTAGCCCCATACTAGCAGAAGGACCAAAATATGTCAAATTAAAAAAGTATCCATTTGTAGAAATAAGCAATAATATATATAATAAACACATGTATAAAATTACGAAGATAAAAGACCGACTTCATCAAGAAAAAATTATTGTTTTAATAGATGGGTGGTCTTCCTATGAATCTTTGTATTTTCTAATAAGAAAAGCCATCCCAAAAGAATATGGATATATCCAGTATGCTTACCCAAATAAGATACTGTGCTCAGATCCAATAAAAACAAAAGATAATTTCAGTCACTTAATAAATACAATAATAAAAGATCTGGATAGTCTTAAGGATAAAAAGCAACGCTATTTCTATATGTATGGTCAAAGTTTGGGAGGATTATTCTGTATGATTATCTCAGATAAGATAAAAATGGAGAAAGTTATGCTTATCGTTCCAGGTTATAACTTGGCTGAAGCATTCTGGAAAGGTGCAAGCACCCAGGAATTAAAAAATAAAATGATAAAAGATTACAAAACTACTCTTTCAAAACTTAAAAAAATTTGGAAAGAGATATCTCCTGATTATTATTTTAAAAGAAAAAGCCACAATACTGAATTCAACATAATTTTATCTAAAAACGATAAAGTTATACCAATCTCAAATGGTAAAAAACTAATAAATTTACTAAAAGATAAAAATATAAAAGAACACATATCTTGGACTCATCTCCCCCATCAATTAGAAATGCTTAAAGAAGGTATCTTTATAAATAATTTTAAAAAGTGGATTTCAGATTTTAAATAATAATTATATGGAAGAAAAAGTAAAATTTCACAAATTTTTAGGAGCAATATTTATACTTGTAGGATTAACGTTCTACCCTACACCAATACCAGGGACAACTATACTAATTATTATGGGTTTAATTCTTGTTTTTGGGAAAAGAAAAACTCTAGTATTATTAAAAGAGCATTTAAATAAAAAAGTTTTCAAATATTTAAGAATAAATAAAATTTTTAAAAAATTATAAAAAGCAAAAAAGAGTATATTGCAAAGCAATATACTCTTTTTTATTCTCTTTGGGTTCTACTTTTTGGATTACTCACTCAAATTTTTAAAACAGGCTCATTTGTTTAGAAAAATTACTGTTGAGAAAAATGAGTAGCAGGGACTCTTTCATGAAGATCCTCCATGCTCAAGAGGGTTGAGCTCTCTTGTTCTTGTAATAAAAATGAAGAAATCTTCTCCAAGGCTTTCCGCATGTCTTCCATATACATGTTTCCGAATTGATTTTTTGGAATAAACCCATCAACTAATCCTAACCTACTTTTTTCTGGTTCGAACTGAGAAAAAACAAAGAATTTACAGTCAGGATTAAGTGCCTTAATAATTTCCGCAAGTTTTGTCCCATTTTTTTCTTCATCTGGAATGATTTCTCCGTGAAGTTCTCGGTAAGGAGAAGACTTGTCATGAAACATATCACTTGAGATGACCACCAATTCACAGCCAGTAGGAGCGATATCAACAGCTTCATCAAATGAACCTGTATAAATGACATCTTCATCTTTCAACAAAGGAAATTCCTTAGCAATAGCAGTTTTAAAGAAACCCAACCATTCTGGGATACTTTGAACAATCAATACTTTTTTCATATGCAATAATTTTAATGAATTTTGTTAAACTTTACAATTTATAATCAATTTTGTCAATGAAACAAAAATACCCCCATTGGGGTATTTTAAAGTAATTTTATTATTTAAATTATTTCTTGAATGGTATACCTATAAGATCAAAGAATTCTGTTGCCTCTGGCTTTGTCTTTGCTGTTGTTACGATTGTAACTGCAAGTCCGAACACATCCTTCAATTCTTCATCACCTGTCTCAGGGAAAATTGTGTGCTCTTTGATACTCATTGTAAGATTACCAATATTGTCCACAATCTTTCTGTCTATACCACGGAAGTCTTTTGTACGAGGAATAGCAACATTTATAAGCTTGTCTAAGAATCCGTACATGCGTGCTCCCCTTAGAGTTACCATAACTCCTACTGGATCACCAAGACGAATCTTGAATGACGCAATAGACTTCTTTGCACTTTTTGTAGCTGGCTTCTGACCTGTTATTTTTGAAAGTCTCTCCAAAACCATTTTATTATAATCTTTGTTTCTCTTTAATCCTGAGCCTGTCCCACTTGCAACTACCACCTTTACAAGGTGAGGAGCTGCCATCGGATTCTTGTATCCATACTTGGCCTTGAGTATACTATATGCTTTTTTCTCTTTTTGTTTTACTGTTTCCATAAAATTTAATCTATTTTCTTAACATTTGATACATGTATAGGCATTGCTACTTCTAAAATCTGACTGATGTCTCCTTTCTTTTTTGCTTTATGAGCTTTCTTTCTCATATTTACTCCTTCAACAACAACCTTATTTAAAGTTGGTACAGCTTTTAAAACTTTGCCTTTCTTTCCTTTATTGGCACCAGCAATAACTATTACATTGTCTCCTTTTTTGATTTTCATATAATTAAACAACTTCTTGTGCTAATGAAATAATTTTCTGGTAACCTTTTTCTGCAAGTTCACGTGGAATAGGACCGAATACGCGACCTCCTTTTGGATCAAGCTTATCCTTTTCAAGAATCACAACTGCATTATCATCAAAGCGAATATAAGATCCATCCTTTCTACGATAAGCACTAACTGTGCGAACTACAACTGCTTGATGAACATCCTTTTTCTTTACAACTTTACGAGGGTCAGCAATCTTGACTGAAATCATAACTTTCTCACCGATAGCCGCATAACGCTTCTTGGATGAGCCAAGTACTTTGAAAACCTTTCCGACTTTACCGCCGGCATTATCCGTTATAACTACTACTGTTCCGTCTTGAATCATAAATTTATTAAATAATTACTTTAAAATGCTTATCTTTTGACATTGGCTTTGTCTCTTCTATCTCGACTATATCTCCAACCTTTTTTACATTATTCTCATCATGGGCTTTGTAATTTTTGGTTTTCTTGATTCTTTTTCCATATTTCTTGTGTTCTACAAAGCGTGTAACTTCTACGACAACAGTCTTCTGCATCTTATCTGAGACTACAACTCCTTTTAGAATTTTATTTGTTTTTTTTGTTTGTGTATCCATAAATTTTATCTTGCTACTACGCGAGTTTTAACTGGTAATTTGGTTCCAGCTTTTCTTAATGCTTCTTTCGCCATAACCTCACCTATACCATCTACTTCAAATAATATTCGGCCTGGGCGTACATCTAAACAGTATCCTTGTGGATCACCCTTACCCTTTCCCATTCCTACTTCTGCAGGTTTTGCTGTAAAAGGTCTATCAGGGAATACTCGAGTCCACATACGTCCAGTTTTACCGATTGCTCTATGTCCTGCTTTACGAGCTGATTCTATCTGATTTGAACGAACACGTCCACCTGAAATAGCCTTGAGACCAAATGATCCAAATGAAACTTTGGTTCCACGAGTATCCGGAGTAACTTTCGTCATATCCGTTCTACTTGTTTGCCATTTTCTATATTTTACTTTTTTAGGTGTTAACATAAAATTTCTTATTTCTTTACTTCATTAAAAATTTCTCCACGATAAATCCATACTTTAATACCAATATCTCCATAACTCATATGAGCTTTCTCACGAGCAAAATCCACATCTGCACGAAAAGTCTGAAGAGGAATAGATCCACGCTTTATCTGCTCACTACGAGCAATTTCTGCGCCACCTAGACGGCCTCCCAAATATATACGAGCTCCTTTTACTCCACGAGCAGTCATAACCTTCTCTATTGTTTGCTTCATTACACGGCGGAAAGGAAGACGCTTCTCAAGTCCTTCAGCTATCATACAAGCCACAATTGCAGCATCTGCATCTGGATTTGTAACTTCAAGAATATCAAATTTAAAATCCTCAGGAATGATTACTCCACGTCTACTCATAGCTGTGACCAAATCCTTCTTGAGTTTATTTGCTCCATCACCTCCACGGCCAATTATCATACCAGGGCGAGAAGTGAAAACCATAACCTTTGTTGCTTTGGCACTTCTATCAATCTCTACTCTTGAAATATAAAAACCACGCAACTTCTTCAAAAGAAATTCGCGGATAACAACATCACTCTTAAGTAAATCTTTGTATTTCTTATCAGCAAACCAGCGAGACTTCCAATCTCTTAAGGTTACCAATCTATGTGCGTATGGATGGACAACTTTTGACATAAAATTATTCTTTAACTTCTGTTTTCTTAGCTACTTTCGACTTCTTAACAACTGTTTTCTTTTCTGTTGATACTTTTGGTTCTTCTTCTTTTTTTACTATTTTTTTGACTTCTTTTGGAGCATTTTTCTCAATAAGAGTAAGCATTATATGGCTAGTTCTCTTATTTATACGGGAAGCACTTCCATGTGCACGAGGCATTGAACGCTTTAATACTATTCCTTCATTTACTGTAACGTTTGCTACATATAAATCTGTATCATTGATACCAGCACTTTTTGCATTAGAAACTGCAGAAGCTAAAAGCTTCTCTATAGGTCCTGATGCTCTCTTTGGTAAATTCTGCAACTGAGTAAAAGCCTCGGAAACCCTTTTTCCTTTAATTAAGTCTGCTACAAGGCGAACCTTGCGTGGAGACTGTCTGTAATTTTTTAAAAATGCTTTCATTTGTGTAATTTAATTATTTCTTCTTTGTTTCAACTGCACTTTTGGCTGACTGAGCTGCTGCGATTTCTCCTTCTTTCTTTTTCATTTCTAATTCTTTCTGCATCTTACCTCCGTGTCTTACAAATTTACGAGTTTGGGAGAATTCACCAAGTCGGTGACCTACCATATCTTCACTGCACAAAACTTCTACATGAACCTTTCCGTTGTGGACTCCAAATACGAAGCCTACCATTTCAGGGGAAATCACGCATGCACGTGACCATGTCTTAATAACGCCTGTTTCTAGAGGTTTCTTTCCGGCAATCTTTTTCAAAAGCCTTTCGTCTACATATGGTCCTTTTTTAAGTGATCTTGTCATGTGTTTTTATTCTCACCAATATAAATAAGCTCTTTTGAGCTCGTTGCTTCATACTAGCAAATATAAAATAAAAGTCAAATATTTCGGGTTGCTATAACAAATAAAGGTCTGTTCATTGTATGAACAGACCTTTAACTCTTTAAATAAATTTTTAACCTAATTTTCTCGTCTTTCAAAAATTTCATTCCCGTATTTAATTAAGGGTTGAAGTCTCCATGGACGAATTGTAGCGACTGAACCAAGTGCTACTCCATGAACAATTTTGAATTGTGATAGCTTAAAAATATCCTTTTTCTCCATAATTCCACCGCCTGCAATAATAATGACAGTATCATCATACTCTTGCATTTTTTCAAGCCATTCTACTAGCAACGGAAATAATGGTTTACCAGATAACCCTCCCTTGAATTTTCCACCAAAATATTTAGTTAATGGAGATTTTCCACTAGGAAAAAGTTTTTTCCATTCAATACTATCCTCCATTTCTCCGAATCCTATTGTGTTTGTTAAACAAAAAGCATCACAATAAAATTTAAGAGCAGAAATTGTCTCTGGTTCAACTAAAAGATTGAATTTTGGTATAAGGATTAACTCTGGAAGCGATTTTCTGAATTGAGATAATACAGATGCTATTTCAGATAACTTCTGCTTTTGTTCATCTCCAGTATTCGGACATGAAAAATTGATTTGTAATGCATAATTAATTGGCTTTTTGCAATCTTGGTTCACTTTTAATGCATCACAAAAATTTATTACCTCTAAACATTTCTCTCCTATAGTTTTCCCAAGGGGCATAAATGACAACATAAATGGTTCTTTTCTTTGTTGCCATTTACCATAAGAGAACATCCGCATTGCACCAAGGTTTGCTAATCCCACAGCATTTAGCATATAACCATTAATAAATGATCGGATACTTACCCAAATTGATTTTGGAAAGAATCTTTTTAGTTTATACCCATCACGAAGTTCTGTGTTGGATGTAGATGGATAAATCCTAGGTTGCATAGTAATTGTTTTTGCAACAAAAACCATATTTTTAAAAGAAAATCCAGGGATTATATTAAACCATCTGTGGTGTTTATGTTCATCTAATTCGCCAAAGAAACCCTGAACACCAGCTTGCCCAAAGACAAAATGTTTAAAATCTAATTTTTTTATTTTCATTATTTCTTATTATTAAAGTGAGTTTGATTAATGAATACCACAATAATTAAAATATAACAAGCAATAGTTTGACAAAACATCATTAAAAGGTAATATGAAGAAAAATTCACATTTTAATATTCACTAATTTTACAAACATGGTACTAGACGAAAGGCTTGAAAGAGCAAGACAAAAAGTTGTGCTTGCATTAGATGTAGACAACATCGATGCCGCTTTGGACCTCGTAGAACGCTTGAATCCTTATGTTGGTATGTTCAAGATTGGTCTTGAACTTATTACTGCTGGACTAGCACACAATGTTATTTCTGCCATAAAATTAAAAGGCGGAAAAATCTTTTACGACGGTAAATTCAAAGACATCCCCAACACAGTTGGAAGTTCTTCTAAACAAGCCGCGAAGCTTGGTGTGAAAATCTTCAACGTGCATGCCTCAGCTGGAATGCCAGCAATGCTTGAAGCAGTTAAAAACAAAGGACGGTCGAAAGTTTATGCCGTCTCAGTTCTCACTTCTTTCGATGAAAACAACAGCAACATTGTTTACGGAGGGCCAACTAAAGCAAAAGTACTACAAATGGCCAGAGAAGCAACTCTCGCAGGCTGTGATGGACTTATCTGTTCACCACAAGAACTTGAAATGCTTAAGGCATGCCCGGAACTATCATCACTTAAAAGGATGACTCCTGGTATCCGTCCCGCTTTTGCTCAGATCAATGACCAAAAAAGAGTTATGACTCCTGCTGAGGCAATCGAAGCTGGTGCACACCTTTTGGTAATCGGAAGACCGATCACTAAACCGGATGGTGGACTGACTCCTGAAGAAGCAGCAATGAAAGTACTTGAGGAAATTGCCCCTGTGCTTGATAACCAAATGGAAGTCAGAGGAACCGAGATTATGAAAATCTTCGAGGATTCAAAAGCAATCATCACTGGTAGCCACATCGTCTATACCTCTGGCAAACATGGAGAGGCGTATGTGAACAAAGATGCCATCTATCCACACACAGCAAAAGTATCAAGACTTTGCCAATTTATCGCAGAGGATTTCGAAAATGAAGAAATCGATGCAGTTGTTGGTCCGGTTGTTGGTGGCGTTTCACTCTCTCAATGGACAGCTCATCATTTATCACGTTTGCAAGGAAAAGAAATCCTAGCAATCTCTGCTGACAAGTATGAAATTCTTTCAGGAAAGCAGGTTGTCGAAGAAATGTGTAGGTTTATGAGTATCGAATCTTTGTATGAAAAAATTCCTGGGTTACAAACAATTGTTGATGAAGTTCCAGGATGGACTGACTTCACAATTAAACGCGGACAAGATAGATTTATTCCTGGCAAAAGAATTCTGATAGTTGAAGACATTCTCACAACAGGCGGATCTGTCAAGAAAGTTGTTAAAATAGTTGAGTTACTTGCAGGTGAAATTGTTGGCGTCGGTGCATTATGCAACCGCGGAGGAGTTACACCTGAACAAATTGGTAATGTTCCAGTACTCAAAGCATTGGTAAATGTAAAACTGGAGGCATTCGATGAGACTGACTGCCCATACTGCAAAGAAGGAGTACCAATTAACACATCCGTTGGTAAAGGGGCTGAATATTTAAAAAATAAAAGGTAATCTGGAAAGCCGGGTAAATCCTGACTAATCCAAAAATGGCTCAATTCGAAAGAATTGAGCCATTTCTTATTTTGGATTAAAAATTATTTAATTTAATATTATTATCTTTGACTCTAACCTTTAAAGTTTTACTTACACTTTGACCGGAATCATCTGTAACAGTAAATCTTACTGTATAATTACCTGGTCGAGAATATGTATGACTAAATGTTGTAGTTTGCTGAGGAACAAGCTTTGCTGTTAAAGAATTATATGCAACTATTGGGATTCTTGTATCTCCCCAATCAACAAAGTATGATAGATTACCTCGTTCATTACTATATGCTTTTACTTTCCAAGTACCTGTCTGATTTACTTTTAATGTTTGTGGACCTGAAATTCCAGAAATAACTGGGTTTGTTACGACAGGAGAAATTATTTTAAAATAACCATTACTATCATCACAAATATCATTCACACAAACTTTAATTTTATATTTTGTTCCTGGTTTTATCGGTTTGCTATTTGGACCCCCATCTCCAAACATATTTTCATTTGTATGCCACCAATAACTACCTGTATTTTCTTTGAAACCTCCATCTATACCAAACACACTCCAACATCCAACAACACCAATTGGACATTTTATACTATCATCTACCAAAGAGATAGATACATTTTCATTACTATCTAGCCCTGTCGAGTTCCAAGTAATGAGATAATTCTGCCCTATTACAATTTTCTCTCCTCCGTTTGGTGAAGTTACTTTTACAGAGGTTCTAATTTCTTCTCCTTTTATATCTACGGTAAGACTTGTATCAGTACTTTTACCATAACCATTGGTCACAGTGAAAGTAACAGTATAAGTCCCCGCATTTCTATAGACATGACTAAACGATGATTGCTGTTGTGGCACAGGTTTGATCGAAGTAGAATTTAAACCCATTGAATAGACCATGATAGGTTCTCCCCAATTAACAGAATATGATAGATAACTCTGTTCTTGATCATAAGCCGAAATTCTCCAAGTACCCATTTGCCCAACTTTCAAAGTTTGAGGTCCAGAAACTCCTGATATAACCGGATTAGGATAATACTGCATAAGTGGCAAAGCTGTTGCTTGTGCCTGCGAAAATCCTGTAGTAATAAACGTCAATAAAACAAAAACCCCAATAATAATTTTTTTCATAAATACTTAATTTAACTGATAATCATAAAAACGACCTTACATTAGAGTAGACGGGCCAAAACCGAACTTCTTACATTGACGTTAAAAACAATTTAACTTATCATTAAGGTTTAAGGCTAGTGGTAAAAAAGTAAGGAAACATGAACTCGTACGTCATATTATATGAGAGAAAAAATCGAAGATACATTTAAAAAAATATATGAGAATGAATCGGATGCAATATTTCGATTTTGTTTAACTCGGGTGTCAGACAGAGATCAAGCTTTAGATATTACTCAAGAAACTTTCATGCGTCTCTGGAACAATATGCTCAACGAAAAAGAAATTTTAAATCCACGAGCTTTCCTTTTTACTATTACTCGCAATTTAATAATTGATTGGTATCGAAAGAAAAAAAGTATATCTCTCGATAAAATAATCGATGAGAGTGGAGAAAAATTTGATTTAATAGACAGCAATGCAATAAATAATCTTGAACTCGAGTCGGAAGGAAAATATGCTCTAGATAAAATTAGTGAACTCGGAGAAACATATCAAACACCTATTTACCTGCGATTTGTAGAAGATCTGTCACCAGAAGAAATAGGAAAAATTCTAAATATATCAGCAAACGCAGTCTCAGTAAGGATAAATCGTGGGCTAGAAGAATTAAGAAAAATTACGGGTTATAATAAAGAGGAATAAATATATGGAAGAAATAAACAACGAAAAAATAAATATTGGGATAAAAGAAATTAAGGAAATAAAAATGACCCCTAATGAAAAAGGCAGTATTTTTCGTAATATTTTAAATTCTACTATTCCCGCATCAAAACGGGTTCATAATCCTTGGTCTATTTTTTCATCACAATTTAGTTATTCACCATATCTAAGATTAGCAGTTTACCTTATTGTCATATTTGGAGCAGGTGGAATTCTTATTACTTCACAAGGAGATAAAAAGAAAGTGCAATATTCTCCCGAGATTAATACTTATAAACCCGCAGTGGCTTCTCCAAGTTTTCTTTCTAATAATATACCAAAAGGAAATAACATTGAGAGTACAAATAATAACCCCATAGAAACTGGTACAAGTAAGAGTATAGTTGTTCCACCCTCTATGGCTATTTCTCCAGACTCTACACAAAATGTCGCTACAAGTATGTCTCCAACTTCTGGAATTAGCGCAAATTCACAAAATTATACAAATATCGCTTCTATTGCTTTTTCTAGATGGTTTACAGAATTCGCTAAGGAACATGGAGGGGTTTTAGATTACAAAATTAATAAAATTACCTTTATAACCACAAAAAATACAGCGACGGAATCAGAATTAAATTGGTTCATAAATTCAGCTAGTAATGAAGCTTTTATTGTATCAATTGATTATTCAGTTAGAGCGACAGAAGAAAATATTAATGATTTTTGGATCGCTGGCAACGGAGAAAGAGGTGCTAATGAGTGGGTATTAAATAAATTTTTTGATGTAACAATAGATAAAATCAACGACACATATTCTGTAATAAATGCTGTCACAGGATTCTAATTTAAGTAAATTAAAGTAATGAGATTATTTTCGGTAAGAAAATTATCATTCCTACAATCACTGCTACAATAGCAGAAAGGAGGACAGCGCCTGCGGCGACATCTTTCGTGTCGCGGGCGTAAGGATGGAAGGTGGGGCTTGTGAGGTCTATGTCTATTTCAAATGCTGTATTTAAAGTCTCTGTAATGAAAACTAATCCCATTGCAAAAATAATAAATATCCATTCTATAGAAGAAATACACAAAACAAAACCTAAAGAAATAGTAATTAAAGCAAAAAATATTTGCACCCAGAAATTGTGCGTCGTCCTTATAAGTATCCCAAGCCCCCGCCATGCATGAGTAATACTTTTAAACCGTGCCACAATTGAAAATCTCCTCTCCTCATTAATTTTTTCCATAAATCTATTATACAACAAAAAATACCCTTTCGGGTATTTTTTGTGATAGAGATTTTTGTTTTACAAAAATTATTTACTGCTCTTTGCCTTTCCGACTTTTCTTCTTGAGACAACCCACATATTTGAGTATTTCTTTGGAGTACGAGTCTTCTGACCTTTTCCTGATGGCTTACCCCACATAGTCTTCGCACGGCGTAGTCCACGTCCTTGGCGTCCTTCACCTCCACCGTGTGGGTGGTCTACTGGGTTCATGGCGGTCCCTCTAACTGTAGGGCGAATTCCAAGCCAGCGAGAACGTCCTGCTTTACCTATATTTTGAAGTATGTATTCACTATTTGAAACTTCCCCAATGGAAGCCCATGCATTTTCAGAAACCTTGCGAATTTCTGTTGATGGCATTTTGATATTTGTATATCCTAGATCGTTCGCTACTACTTGTCCGAATACTCCTGCACTACGTGCGAGCTTTCCTCCATTTCCTGGTTTTATTTCAACACAGTAAACAAAAGTACCAATTGGTATAAATTTAAGAGGTAAACGATTCCCCACTGTAAGTGGTGCTTTCTCTCCTACTGTAAATTTATCTCCAACTTTCACTGACTTTGGTAGAACTACATAACGCTTCTCTCCGTCAGCATAAACTGCAAGGCCGATAAATGCGTTTCTATTTGGATCATATTCAACAGAAGCTATCTTTGCAGGGATATCATGCTTGTTGTACATAAAGTCCACTTCACGATAAAGTCTCTTGTGTCCTCCACCTTTGTGACGAACTGTAATGCGTCCTTGATTGTTGCGTCCTACAGATCTCTTGAAACCATGAGTTAAAGCTTTTAATGGCTCACTCTTGGTAAGAACTTTTCTGTAAGTAACTGTTGTCTGGTGCCTTTTTGAAGGCGTTGTCGGTTTGTATGTTTTCATATTATGCAATAGTTATTTTATCACCCTTCTTCAAATATACGACCGCTTTTTTGCCTCCTTTTTTCATACCAACCTTTCCACGACGAACTACTTTCTTGGCTGTAATTTGAGTTATGGTTACACGAAGTGGTGTAACTCCATATATCAATTTTATAGCTTTTTTGATTTCGTTCTTGTTTGCATTGTCTTCTACATTGAAAGTATATGCTCCTCTTTCAGCAGCAAGTGCTGCCTTTTCGGTCACACGTACTCCTTTGATCAAAGGATGAGTCTTCGCCTTCTTTGCATCATCAACAACTGCAACGTCTTTATTCTTTTTTGTTTTTGTTGTAGCCATAAAATATTATTTTTTTTCTATCTTGCCACCTAGGAAAGCAATACTTTCTGTTGGTTGCGCGATAATAATATAACGATAAGCAAGCAAATCTACTGGATTCATATTGCGAACTTCATCGACTTCGACTGTTTGTATATTTGCAAAACTCTTCTTGATTGTATCTCCTTTTGAAGGAACTGAAATTAATGTATTTGGTTTTTTACCACCAACCATCTTTTCAAAACCTTTCAAAGAACTTAAGTCCTTAATAACAGCGACTGCATCTTTCGTCTTGATATTTTTAAGATTTAATTCTTCAAGAAAAATTATCTGGCCCTTTCTAAGTTTTTCAGAAAGAACGGTGTAAAGAGCTTTCGCTTTCATCTTCTTGTTTATTTTCTGTTCATAACTCTTTTCATTTCTAGGTCCGTGAGCTACTCCTCCACCTACCCAGATTGGAGAACGAGATGATCCATGTCTGGCGCGCCCTGTACCCTTTTGTTTCCAAGGCTTTCTACCTCCTCCACGAACTTCTGATCGGTCCTTTGTATGAGCGACAGGTGTGCGAGCATTTGCTTGCATAGCTGTAACTACTTGGTGAACTAAGTCACCATTCCAAGGAAGTCCAAAAATTGATTCTGGAAGTGAAAGTTTGCCAACTGATTTACCTTTTTGATTATATATTTGTGTTTCCATAAAATTATCCGATTATTTCTACAAGCGTTCCGCGTCTTCCTGGAATCGCACCTTTAATAAGCAATTGGTTATTTTCGACATCAACACCAATGATTTCCAAATTCTTAACTGTGATACGGTCACTACCCATTCTGCCAGGCATTCTCATTCCCTTTGGAACTTTATTACGAAGTCCTCCACCGATAGAACCATGTTCACGTTCAGAGTGTTTCTGACCGTGAGAACGTGGGCCCCCGTGGAATCCATGACGCTTCACAACTCCTTGGAAACCTTTACCTTTTGATATACCTGTGACTGTAACCATATCTCCTTTTTTAAAAGCAGATACTGTTATACGATCACCGGCTGCCATTTCTTCTATATCTTTAAATTCTCGGAGATGTTTATAAGCTCCTGTTTTGTCTTCTTCTGTCTGGCTCTTTTTAACATGTCCAAGATGCGCTTTTGTAGCGCGACTTTCTTTCTGTTCTTCATACGCAACCTGTACAGCTACGTAACCATCGATATCAGGGCTTTTAATCTGAGTAACTACGAGTGGACCTGCTTCTATAACTGTAGTAGGTACCGCACGGCCATCGTCTAGAAAGCACTGCATCATATGCTGTTTTTTTCCTAAAATAAATTTCATATAATTACATCATTTTCACATCGATATCTACTCCTGAAGGGAGGGATAAAGAAGTGAGTGCTTCAATAGTTTTCGGATTTGGATTCAAAATATCGATAACACGTTTATGGATTCTAATTTCAAACTGTTCACGAGCATTCTTGAAAACAAATGAAGCTCGGTTCACAGTGTATTTCTTAATTTCGGTAGGAAGAGGAATTGGTCCAACTATCTTTGCATCATATCGGAGCGCTGTATCGATGATCTGCTTTACAGAAGCATCGAGAATCTTATTCTCATAAGCTCTCACGCGGATACGGAGTTGTACAACTACATCTTCTTTCCCTTTTTTCACTTTTGTTCCACCTACTGGCGGATGTATCTTTGTAGTCATAAGGGTGGGTTTTCAGTTTCTAACAACTGATTATTTAATGATTTTTGTTACAACACCTGCACCAACTGTTTTACCTCCTTCACGGATAGCAAAGTGCATAGTTTCTTCAAGAGCGACTGGAGTTACGAGCTTCACAACCAATTTTACTGTGTCTCCTGGCATAACCATTTCAACTCCAGTAGGAAGTGTTGCTTCACCTGTAACGTCTGTAGTACGAATATAAAATTGAGGCTTATATCCTGTAAAGAATGGAGTGTGTCTTCCTCCTTCTTCCTTTTTCAAAATGTAAACTTCACATTCGAATTCTCCATGTGGAGTAACTGTCCCTGGCTTTGCAAGAACTTGTCCACGAGTGACATCTTCTTTTTTAATACCACGAATAAGTATACCTGCGTTGTCGCCTGCCATACCTTCTTTCAAATTTTTGTTGAACATTTCGATACCAGTAACTGTTGTCTTTGCTGTATCTTTAATACCAACAATTTCAACATCCTCACCTACTTTTACAATTCCTCTTTCAATTTTACCAGTAACAACTGTTCCACGTCCTTCAATTGAGAATATGTCTTCAATAGGCATTAGGAATGGCTTTGTAATATCTCGTTCTGGAACTGGAATATAAGTATCGAGAGCATTTACAAGCTCCATAATTGATTTTGCATAATCGTTATTGTTATCTGCTGATTCAAGAGCCTTCAAAGCTGAACCACGAATAACTGGCGCAGTTGCACCATCATAACCTTGCTTTGTAAGAAGTTCACGAACTTCTTCTTCCACTAGATCAAGCATTTCAGGGTCATCTACCATATCGCACTTGTTTAAGAATACGATAATCTTAGGAACGTTAACTTGCTTTGCGAGAAGGATGTGCTCACG
>Ga0172379_10005616_pt1 | contig 17435 bp, 20 predicted proteins | sample GrowelOW334metaG_FD_119756 | JGI IMG/M metagenome (GOLD analysis project Ga0172379, IMG submission 119756) | Groundwater microbial communities from an aquifer near a municipal landfill in Southern Ontario, Canada - Groundwater well OW334 metaG | ecosystem: Environmental > Aquatic > Deep... | reverse complement strand
TAGTAAACAGCGTGAAGATTTCTAACAGGGCGAGCTAGTGAAACATTCAGGGAATTTCTCGCTTCATCGGCTAAAATGGTGAACTCGCTTTGCTCAAACAGCACCATTTTTTAACGCCGATTCCGCTCCAAATTCCTATTCCTGAATGTTTCAATGCTCGGATTAAAGTGTGGCGATATCTGTTTTTAAAAGATAATGACGAGCAGAATTGACATTTGTTTATTTTGGTTTATGGTGAAAATAGTATATTCATAATTCATTCAAGGAGAATCGAAATGACCGTCTATACGGCGAAAGCGGATATTCCGCATTATCGGCAGCCGAATGGTTCGCCGCTGTGCGGTGAAACTTCCCTAAAGATGATCTACGGGCGGCATGGGATCAAAAAAAGTATCTACGATATCAGACAAGAGATCAAAAAAATTACCGGTTGTTTCAAAGGTAAGAGCGGTAATCTTGTTTATGAGCTTGGTCTTCATCTACTGAGGAACAATTTTGCTGTCGAGATTCATGCTTGGCCGACGTATGGTAATGTGTACGCCTGCAGGCGCTATCAGCAGATGAATCAGGCCGACCTGAGGAAAGAATTGACGCTGTTGTTTAAGGCCATGGGCAGGAGCCGCGAGCTCCAATTCAGCGCGATGCTGAGATTTATGAAGGAGGGGGGTGTTTTTATTCCCCGCGTTACGCAGTTCAGAGAATTGCGCGAGCGTCTTGGCGGCGGGATCATCGTTATGTTGGATACGAGCTATCACAACGCAAAGATTCTTCCGTTCGTGAAGAATACATCGCACTATGTGGTATTGGGGGAGACGCAGGGAAGAACGATCTCCCTGCTGGATCCGTACTATAAGGATAAGGTTTTATTGAACAAGGAAGAGTTTCTTTTTATGCTCTATTCGGCAGATGCCACCGTTCTGTTTGTGAACGGAAAAAAGTGAATCATCATGCCCCGTCTTTGACCTGCCTGTCGGCAGGCAGGCACGGGGCTTTTTCTTTACCCTGTGAAATCCTGCGCTGCAGGAATTTTGCGGAGCAAAATTATTTCACAGGGTTTACACAAGGGTCACTCTATGGAAAGATAGAAGTGGTATAAGAAACGTTTATGAGAAGAGAACCCGATCCATTTTTGGAAGAAGAAAAGAATAAACCGGCCCCCGCCGGAGAATTGGCGGACATCCAGCCCGGCAAAAGGATGTCGACCGCGGATCTTAAAAAAGCGCTGGAAGATGCCTCTGTGGAGTTCCATAACTGCAACCACAACATTGCGACCGTACAAAATCATCTGCGGTTCATGAGTGGGCGAAAAAAAACCGAAGCGGAAAATGCGTTAGCCGAAGCCCAAAAAGTAAAAGTCGAGCAGACGCGAAATATGGCAACAATGATTCTGGCCAATCCGGAGCTTCTCACGGGAGCACCCGATTTTGATCCGGAGGATTTTGATCTATATAAAGAATATCTGGACTATGTCGCAGGGAGGAATCAGGGAGATAAAGAGGGGGCGTCCGACGTCGGCCATGTCTTTAAATTCCGCGAAATAAGAGAAAAAGAAAAGGCCTTTGAAGGTGGCCTGAGAAGGAGCATACCCACTGTCGCGGGCTTGTATTCGCCCGAACTTTGGATGGAGTATCTAAGACAGGTGAAAGAATCGGCGGGTCAGGATGACAAAGCCGCTCCCGCGGAAGAACACATGACCCCGGCGGAATGGGTAGCCAACGATCTTCTAAAGGAAGCGGGCAAAACCGCTCCGGCAAAACAGGCATACAAACCGTTTGACCCGACGGAGGAGCTTGAGCGCATCGGCGTTTTTACCGAGGAAGAAAAGTCTGTGCTGATGCCCGCAGGGCGCGTATTAAAAAAACAGGAGCGTATGGCGGCATTCAAGGAACAGTGGGCGGAGCAAAAACTTGGTATTGCGGAACTAAATGCGGAACTCGAAAATATGATCATGACTTCCCCTACGCTTGATGTACGCGCCATTGCCCGGCATATTGTGGGACACGCAGCAGAGCTTCGTTTGAGTCCCGCGCAGATCGAATACTACAAAGAGGCGCTCAAAAATCTCATGAAACAGGGAAAAGAGGTTTCTGCGTTCTTTTCAACATTCGGGCAGGAGCCTCCGGAATCGATCTTCAAAATATTGTTTGGATTCGAGCCGCTCGGACGTGTGACCGTTACCAAGGGAGCGGCCTATATCTATTTTACCTGCAGTAATCCGGCGGATTTTGCTGCTATCTATAAAGGAAAAAAGAATGAGCAGGTGACTCCGGAGGATGTATTGGAAATGGCGAATATCGGCGGTGTGGCAAAGGTGACGACGCAGATCCCGGAATTGAACAATTTTGTTGCCGCTGGGAACGGAGAGCCGATCCTTACCGATTTTATCCAAAAACACGAGGCGCGGCATGTGCTGCACGGCAATATCTGGGGCATGGAATCCTGGGGAGCCGCCCGCCCAGAAAAAGATCGTTCCAAAATGAATATGGAGGAGCGCTTTAAACATACAGTAAGCATGGAAGCGGAAGCACATCTTTTTTGTGCAAAAGATGAAATACTTGCCTATGTGCGCGAGATGGATGGCCCTGCCGCTATAGCCGAAAAATTGTTGAAGCCCAAAGAAAAGGGCGGATTGTACGACTATTTTGCGGCGCTGGAGAAAAGACACGAGAGTGCGGCGCTCGCCAAAAAAGATCCTGGGGCGTTCCGGCGCATCATCGACGAAAAAAAAGCGGTCCACGAAAAGATGATCAGGGAAAATATGGTGGTAGTGGAAAAGCTCCTGACCCTTGATTATTCACGTGAACGCATCGTCGGATTATTGGAAACCGAACATCCGTTGAGATGGGGGCGCGTGCTGGAGCTGCTCAAAACGACAAAAGATTACAAGGAAAGGAAGGGCCATGCCTATGCCAGATGGACGGCGGAGTATACCACCTCGGTGGAGCGCGCAGAAAAGATCAGAATGGATTTAAAAAAGATGCGGGAAAAGATAGCGCATGGCGAGACGTACGATGATCGCGCGGAGCGTTTTGATCGGTCGGTGAGAAAGCTCGATGAGCCTCTCATATCTTCCGGAGCTCCCATTCCCGGCCCATTGGGGCGGGGGACGCTTCCTCCACCATTGCCGTCGCCGGAAAAACGGCTTGAATTGATATTAGACTCAGTGGAGCGGTACATCGCTACGCTGGAAAAAAAACAGCGCATGTTTGATGTGCTGTAGCATCTTTTAATTCTTCCCTGGATCGTTTGATCCCGTTAGAGGTAAGCCGCCCCATGGCGGCTGTCGCCGTGCCAAAGGCAGGGCGGACCTCTAACGGGGTTGACCCCATTACACTCTCAGCATTAGTTTTCTTTCTTCGCTCACCTCAAGCGAGGTCACTTCGTCGCGTCAGACGCGACTGCGCATCTCTTTTTTGTCATACAAAGGGTATGGTGAAGAGTGTAACGGGGTTGACACCCACTTACCTCTAGCGGGGTTTGACCCCGTTAGAATCTCACCCATGAGAATGTTTTTTTGCTCAGTGTAAGGCGAAGCCGCCCGCCTACCGGCAGGCAGGCTCCGCTCACGGCATTGGTATGATGGGGGCCATTGATAAGATATCTAACGGGGTTGACACGAATATATTTTCTGCTACAATTATTTAGCACTCTATAATCAAGAGTGCTAAGTGCTATTTTATGAAGGACCGGAAGAAAAAGATCTTCAAGATATCGGTGGATGAATACGTGAAAAGCGCAAAGCCCGTGGGGTCCGACGCCATCTGCAAGAAATACAAGCTTGGGGTAAGTCCCGCTACGGTGCGCAATGAGCTTTTAAGCCTGGAAGAGGAGGGGTTGTTATATCAGCCGCACACATCCGCAGGGAGGGTTCCTACCAACAAGGGGTTTCGCATGTTTGCCGATGAGATCATGGACGAGATGGCGGGCGATTTCAATGATTTTTTCGATGCGCGCGGGCTGTTTGATTTTGACAGGGCGGATGTTGGCCTGTTTGAGGAGGTGGCAGATGCGATCGCCCAAAAAAGCGGCATGCTCGGTATGGCGGGATCATTTACGTCGGGCAAGGTTGCGCGGAGCGGCATGGACAAGCTTTTTGCCCAGCCGGATTTTTTCAGTCACGAGGATTTCCGCGAAATGGGAGAGACGCTCGAGCACATGGAGAAACATTTCTTTGAAGTTGCCGAATCGTTATTTAAGGACGACAATTCATGCTTTAAGGTGTTTGTCGGAGAGGAAAATCCTTTTGGGAGATCGGGCCACTTCAGTTTTATGGTGTCGCGGTGCTCACCGAAAAAGGACAAGGGAATTATGATGCTTATGGGTCCCAAGCGCATGCAGTACAAGAAGAACGCCCGCCTGCTTTCGGGGTTAAAACATTTTATTGAAGAACAATAATATTTATTTTTTATTATGGTGAATACATTAAAGGACGATATGACAAACAAAGATGAAGAAACAAAGGGATTGCCTATCGATCCCCAGCAGGGCGAGCTTATCACGGGAGAAGGGCAGCATCCCGAGATACCGATGGAAGGCGACCCTTCGCTCCTGCAATGCCAGAAAGACCGCGATGAGTATCTGAATATTGCAAAACGGCTGAAAGCGGATTTTGAGAATTATAAAAAGGACGAGGAAAAGAAGTTCAGGGCGGCGGTGGAATATTCCAATTACGGGTTTGTGGTGATGATCATGGCGATATTGGATGATTTTGACCGCGCGGAAAAGAACGCCCCCGATGACATAAAGAAAACAGACTGGTTCAAGGGAGTGGACGCCATTATCCAGAAACTAAGGAAAGAGCTTGAGGGAGAGGGATTAAAAGCGATAGAGGCAATGGGGAAACCGTTCGATCCCCGGTATCACGAGGCGCTGGGATATACGGATGTTGAAAGCGGAGAAGAGGGAATTGTGACGGAAGAATACAAAAAGGGCTATCTGTTCGGAGACAAGGTTGCGCGCCCTTCAACGGTAATGATCAGCAAACTTAAAAAAGATATCAATAACAAATAAAAAGCATTAAGCGAAAAAATATATGAGCAAGATATTGGGTATAGATCTTGGTACGACCAATTCCGCAATGGCGGTCATTGAGGGAGGGGAGCCAAAGATCATAGAAAATAAAGAAGGCAACCGCACCACGCCGTCCATCGTAACCGTCTCAAAGACGGGCGAGCGGCAGGTGGGACTACTCGCCAAGCGCCAGGCCATTACCAATCCGCAGAACACCATTTATTCGGTAAAGCGGCTTATCGGCCGGCGGTATCAGGATCCCGAGGTGCAGCGCGACAAAAAACTGCTTCCGTACGAGATCCGCGAGGCAGGGAACGGCGGCGTTGAGGTAAAGATGGGCGATAAGTGGCATACTCCGCAGGAGGTCTCAGCCATGGTATTGCAGAAACTGAAACAGGATGCCGAGGAAAAGCTCGGGGGAAAGATAGAATCCGCCATCATCACGGTGCCGGCATATTTTGACGATTCACAACGCAAAGCCACCAAAGACGCGGGAGAGATAGCCGGTCTTAAGGTAGAGCGCATCATCAATGAGCCGACGGCAGCCGCGCTCGCGTACGGGCTGAATAAGAAAAAAGACGAACAGATCGTGGTGTACGATTTTGGCGGCGGCACATTCGATGTGTCGGTGCTCGAGGTCGGAGACAACACCATCGAGGTAAAGTCCACTGGAGGCGACACGCACCTGGGGGGCGACGACCTTGATCAAAAGATCATCAAGTGGCTGTTCGACGAGTTCAAAAAAGACCAGGGCATTGAGCTTTCCAAAGACATGCTCGCATTGCAGGGTTTGAAAGAAGCAGCGGAAAAAGCAATAAACGAGCTTTCCAGCACCCTTGAAACGGAGGTAAGCCTGCCGTTCATCACCAGTGATGCCTCGGGCCCCAAACACTTCAATATCAAGATGACCCGCGCAAAACTCGAAGATCTCACGCGTGATTTTGTCGACCGTTCGATAGAGATCACCAAGCGCGTGATCGCCGACGCGGGCTTTAAGATGGAAGACATCGACGAGGTGGTATTGGTCGGCGGGCAAACCCGCATGCCTTTGATCCAGGAAGCGATCAAAACCATGTTCGGCAAAGAGGCCCACAAAGGCATCAACCCCGATGAGGTGGTGGCGCTTGGCGCGGCTGCCCAGGGCGGCGTATTAAGAGGCGAGGTAAAAGATATTCTGCTCCTTGATGTTACTCCGCTCTCGCTCGGTCTTGAAACCATGGGGGGGGTCAACACCCGCATCATCGAAAAGAACACAACCATTCCGGCGGCAAAGACGCAGGTATTTTCGACCGCCGCCGACAATCAGCCCTCGGTGGAGATCCATATTCTGCAGGGCGAAAGGGATTTTGCACAAGACAACAAAACACTCGGCAGGTTCATTCTCGATGGCATTCCGCCCTCACCGCGCGGCATGCCGCAGATCGAGGTAACCTTTGACATCGACGCGAACGGCATCTTAAGCGTAAAAGCAAAAGATAAAGCCACGGGCAAAGAGCAGTCGGTGCGCATCGAGGCATCCTCGGGTCTTTCCAAGGATGACATCGAAAAGATGAAGCGCGACGCCGAGCTCCACGCCGAAGAGGACCGCAAGAAAAAGGAAGAAGTAGAGACCAAGAACAACGCCGAGCACATCATCTATCAGACCGAAAAGACCTTGCGCGAATACGGCGATAAGATAAAACCCGAGCACAAGACCGACATCGACGGAAAACTCGAGGCCTTAAAGAAAGCAAAAGAGGGTTCCGATGCCGCAGAGACAAAGCGAGCCATGGAGGCGTTAGGTCTCGCTGTTCAGCAGATCGGGCAGGATATCTACAAACAACAGCCGCATGAGCATCCGGAGGATAGCAAGAAGAACGAGGATGTTGGAGATCAGCCGCCTGTGCAGGATGCGCAGGTTGAGGAGAAATAGTTATTTACCAACCCCTTGTCATACGGCAGGGGGTTGGTGTTTAAAATACACATGGACGAAGAAACAAAAGAATATCTAAAAAAATGGAGGAGTGTTTTCATTGCAGTGAATGCAGATCTAGCCAAATTGCTGTCGCCCAGAATAGAAAAATTGTTGATTGAAAATATAAATAATCTAAGAAACCTCGCCATTATTGGTGGGGCTATTGCTACCCTCGCTCTTTTTTTACTCACAAACCAAAGCTTTCAGCACAAAGATTTTGTTATTGTTTCTGTTGTTGGTTTGCTTATCAATATAGTTTTTATAAATTGGTATCTAAACAAGACGGTAACTGAGGGTATTAATGCCCTAGATAAAAAATTAGAAGAAGAAAGTTTACTTGCCATCAATGGTCAAAGTCTCATCAATGATTATTTGGATGGTAAAATTTCTGAGGATATTTTTAAAAAAGATTTTCAATCAATTCATGCAGAAATTGAAAAAAATAAAATACGCCCAAGGGAGACAAAAAAATCAAAAAAAGATTACGCTCCCGTTCTATTGAATATCCTGTTTGCTCTATCTATTCTAATTTTAATCTGCGGTATTTTGAGCGAGATGAATCTTATGTCGGTTTTTCTACAAATTAAGTTGCTGATAATAAAAAAATGAACGTGGTGGAGGGTAGCGGACTAAAAAATATCTATGCTTGGAGGAAATTTTCTGCCACCCCATTTGTACGCACAAAAGGGGTGGCGCCCCAAAAGCGCCGAGCGGTGAAACATTCAGGGAATTTCTCGCTTCATCGGCTAAAATGGTGAACTCGCTCTGCTCAAACAGCACCATTTCTTAACGCCGATTCCGCTCCAAATTCTTATTCCTGAATTTTTCAATGCTCGGAAATAAAGGACGCAGAGTGGCACCATTTTCAAAAATACACTTCTTATCCCCAAGAAATGTATTTGTCCTCTATCCAAAAAAGGATTCTTTTTGATAGTATCGACTTAGTTATTTAATGGTATTAATTCAATAATCTAATATGAAACAGCAGACTGCACCCAAAAAAAAGCAAGAAGTTCATATCTATGATATCCCAAAAAAATATTTTCCCAAAAAAACAAAATCCCAAGAATATGCCGACGAATTAGTCCGCATGATGAGTAATCTCAGATACACCAACGAAAAGGTTCAACATAGTGCACAACTTTGTTCGTTTGATATTACGGCATTATCCAAAAAGCAGGGCTTCCGTCCCCTTGTGAATGAATTATTTAAACAAGTTGCTGAATTTGTTTATCACTATGAAAATTATTGTTTTAGAGCATACTCTTTTCGAGAAAAAACACTCAAATTTATCAACTCAATTTTGATGCTTAATTTTGATGAGTATGATGTAAAAATGAAATTTATTAAAAATCATCCAATTGTAAAACAGGCTGGACTTGTGCCAATGCTTAATAAATTTGAGACCAACAGAAGTATAAAAAAAATTATCGAAGACAGATCGTGTTTAACCCACAAGCTCTATTATGGAAAAAAATTTGATCACTATTTCCGTCCAACCATCGACCCTGCGCGAGGGGAGTTAAAAGAGGCAGAAAGAAAACGCTGGCGTAAGGATTGGAAAAAAGAAATACAAACAAGAGCAAAAATGACGGATGAGTTTACAGATAGTATTTTTGATATGAACCACATTCTTGCTCGCAAAATAATGGGGTATAGAGATATGTCGAAAAAAAAGACAACTGTAGTTTCTCCCAAGGAAAAAGAAATTTAGAAATAAATGCCCCCTCTTGAAATAATTGCGGGTAAAAATATCCATTATAAAATAACCATGGAAAATACTAATAAGCCGTTATATTTAGAGGAGGATTTGGATATTATAGAGCGCATGGATAAAGTTAGTGCGCCCAATGGTCCAGGGCAAGTTACTGAACAGCAATATACTATGGCTAGGGTTGCGGTCGAGGCGACACTGCGGAATAGGAAGAGTTTAGAAAATTTTAGTTCAACCACTACAAGACTGACAATGATTCTTATTGCTCTTGGTTTGATACAGGTTGTAGCAATGGTATTTCAATTTCTTATTATGATAAGCGATATAAAATATCCATGGGTTGGACTTGGTTTTTTTGTGGCATTTGTTGTTTATGCTGTTTATATTATTAAGAAATTGGTTCCGAAAAATTAAACTAGAAACCAGCGGAATTCAGGATGAATAATAACATCAATCTAAAAACCCCATGCCAAAGGAAATGAAATTTGCGGTGAAGGGGGCGGTTTTATTTACAGTGTTTACAAGTTGTTTACAAGTTTAAAAATCTGATATATAATAAACTTGTAAACAATATAGGGTATGGATATCAAAGAGCTTATTTTGGGGTCGCTAAAAAAGAAAAGCGGAATAAAAGTCGCTGACATTGCAAAAGCGACGGGTTTTTCGCGTGTGTATATAAATCGTTTTTTTGCGGAATTGAGGAACGAAGGCAAGATCGTGGCGCTTGGGAAAACGAATAGAGCCGAATATGTTCTCGCTTCCAAGGAAAACATCGAAAAAGCGAAAGAAAAAATACTCCATTTTCGGCATACGCTCAAAAACACAGGAATATCCGAAGACACTGTTTTTGACGAGATTAAAAAAAATACCGGTATTTTTTTTGGCTTGTCCAAGAATGTTCTGGGTATTCTCAAATATGCATTTACGGAGATGCTGAATAACGCCATCGAGCACTCCCGATCAAAAACTATTCTTGTTGAAATGAAAAGAAGCGGCGGAACGATCGCGTTTAGAATAACCGACAGGGGTGTCGGCATTTTCAATAATATTATGCGCGAAAGGGGGCTGCGGGATAAATTGGAAGCTATTCAGGACCTGTTGAAAGGAAAACAAACCACTGCACCCGAGGCACATTCCGGCGAGGGAATATTTTTTACTTCCAAGGTCGGCGATAAGCTTGTTATCAAAAGTTTTGGGAAAAGTCTCATATTCGACAATATTGCGGATGATGTTTTTGTAAAGGATGTAAAGTCGGCAGAAGGCACGGATGTTTTTTTTGAAATTGCCGTGGGGTCCATCAAGGAATTACAGGGTGTGTTTAATAACTACTCGAACGAGGCTTTTGAATTTAGTACGACCAAAGTGGCGGTGGATCTTTACAAAATGGACACCGATTATATTTCGCGATCCCAAGCCCGCAGGATCTTGAGCGGCCTTGAGAAATTTAAAACGATCGTTCTTGATTTTAAAAATGTGGAAACCGTCGGGCAAGCTTTTGCCGACGAGGTTTTTAGGGTTTGGCGCGCGCATAATCGCAATAAGGTCGTTGAGTATAAAAACGCGAATGAAAATATAGAATTTATGATCAAGCGGGCGCTGGCGACAGAGAGGTAGGCCTTTCCTCCCCATAATTCCCACTTGCCTTATCTGCAGGTAGATAAATGAATAGTTGAATAAGAAATTAACTGTTTCCATTTTGGAAACGGTTCGGGGCTGATTTTAATGCTTTTGAAAAAATAACCGTAGTCTATGCCAAAGGAAATGAAATTTGCGGTGAAGAAGAGTTATCCACATCTTTCTTGACTTATTACAGATTTTTGCTATACTCCTAGATGAAAGTCACCTGCGCCTACTTCGGTAGTGTGCAGGTTTTTGTTTTGGAGTATAATATGTGTTATGAGCAAACAAGAGCGGGTACATATTTATATTGATGCGGGCAATTTTTATCATTTGGTTCTAAAGAAGCTCGGTATACAAGAAACGGATTTTGATTTTGAGAGGTTTTCTATCTTCTTGGCCAATGGAAGAACGATTACAAAAAACGGAAAAAGATTTTATGTCGGTACTGTGAGGGAGAAAGAGGGAGATGAAAAAAGCAAAATAGCTATGGCGCGACAAAATTCGCTTTTTAGCGCTCTAAAAAAAGGTGAGTGGGAAATAAAGCCAAGTAAACTAAGGCTGAGAACGGAGACCGTATTTATAGATAAGCGGGTGGTTGATTATCAAAAAATTCGCAAGGCCGGAATTGACAGGATAGTGTTTGAAAAATTCAGAGAAAAAGGCGTTGATGTAAAATTGGCAACAGATCTAATAGTTGGCGCGGTAGACGATCAGTATGATGTGGCCATTGTGGTGAGCTCTGATTCCGATCTGGTACCAGCCATTGATTGGGTCCGTTTCCGTTTTCAAAAAAAGAAAAAAGTCGAGTATGTTGGTTTTTCTATTCTGGATGAACATAATCCTAAAAATTCGACGGAGCCAACATTGAATCTTATCAGCAAAACTGATATTAAAAGGATATTGGTTCGGTCCGATGTAGAGCAATTTATTATCGCCTCGCTATTTAAATCAAAGCAAGAAAAATAGTAGCAACCAGATTTTGTCTATGCCAAAGGAAATGAAATTTGCGGTGAAGGGGGTCGTTGTGAGAGACGACGGGAGGGTGCTGATAATAAAAAAGGGCCCCAACGAGAATGTGAACCCCAATACATTTGATATCCCGGGCGGGGGAATGGAGCTGGGCGAAACGCCGCAGGAAAGTTTGCACAGAGAAATAAAAGAAGAGACAGGCCTTGAGGTGAAGATCATAAAACCAACACGGACGTGGTCGTTCACAAAAGGCGACATACAGGTCGTCGGCATCACGTTTTTATGTAAGCATATTTCGGGCGAGGTTTGCTTGAGCCATGAGCACACCGAATATGAATGGGTGGACCCAAAAGAGGCCTCGTCAAAGGGTTTTGAGAAATGGCTTCTGGAAGAGATCTCTGCTGCGGTAGTGTAGCATTGACATTTAGATAAAAATCTTGTACAATAGGTACACCGAAATATCGGTGTTCTTTTTTAGATGTACAAATATAATTCGGAAGGGGGGCTGTGCAATGCAAGGTCTTCTGGGTCTGCTTTTTCTGGTGATGATCGTATTCGGCGGGGCCTTTGTGGACCCGAGCTGCGCCACGCGGACGCTGACGGCTCACGGGTTCAGCGACATCAAGGTCACGGACCACTCGTGGTTTGTGGTCGGGCTCCGTGGCGGGGATGTCGGCGACATTGCCCGCTTCACCGCTGAGGTGACCAACTGCAAAGGCCAGCGCACGAAGGTGTACGTGTTCACCGGCTTCCTGAAATATTCCACCGTGAGGGTGGAGTAACGGCGCGCAAGCGCCGTTTTTTTATATCTCATGGGAGTATTTGGAGCGATCGTAGACGAGAAAATAAAAAACCACCCCGAGCGCTTCGGGGCGGTTTTTGCGTCGTGTGACGCCGAATAGCTAGTCGCAGCAGGGGGTGCCTTTGAGATGATCGCCGCAGCATTTCTTCAGCGCCTCAAAACATTCGGGGCGCTCTTTCTTTACCGCCTTGACGACTCCCTGCAGCGCGGCGGATATTTCAGGATATTTCTTCCCTATCGCCGCGAGGCATTTCTGTATGTCGTTGTCCATGTCATTTTTTGTCATAGTGCTTGTCTTTGCCAATGATAATGATAGTAGTGGTACCGACCTTTAATTTATTTATCGATAAATTTCGATTGAAGAGGCCAAAAAAAATCACTCACATTTTTTTCTTGCCTTTTTTAACACATCTGCACAGCAGGCGATCACGGTGTTGCAGCATATCCGGTAGTAGGTTTTTTGTCCTGCGTGTCGCGCGGTAACGATATGGGCATCGCGCAGGATCTCCAGGTGATGGGAAACGGTGGATTGCGCGAGCGTAAGGCACTTTACGAGATCATTCACGGAAAGCTCCCCGTGCTTATGGAGCAGATTTAGTGTTTTTTGGCGCACGGGATGTCCCACGGCCCTGAAAAATTTTGGAAAATCAAACATATGATGTATCGATATATATCGATATAATAGTAGCATGCCATTCTGTGCAGTCAAGGCACATCTATAAAAATCATCGCGAATGCTGTTCAGTTGTTTATTTTTTGTGCTAGAATGGGGACAGCATTATTTTTGGCACTATGCACTATAAAAGAGCTATTGTTATCGGCGTGCTCCTTCTGACGGGGCTTGGGCTGATTATTTTCGGGGCGATCCTTGAGTCGCGGCAAGATCATGCGACGGTACAGGAAAGCAGCACCTCGGCAAAATAAAGCCGTATCGGCGGCGTATAATTGAGTATTAAAAAGTAATACGGGCCACCCTTGTGGGGTGACCCGTATTGTATCCTCCGCTGCCTTGTGGGCCGGGGGACATTTCTTTGCCCCTTGTGGGGGCGAAAGGTCGTTATTTCTGTTCCATGAATTTCTTTACTTCCTCGGCAAACTCCGTATGAAACAGTGCGGCCGCGATGGCAGGGATCTCGCTGCGCAAGAGCGCATAGGTCTCGGACGGGTAGCCCGTGCCCTCGACCGGCAAACCAGTGAAGATTTCGATGCCCCACTCCATGTCTTTGGTGGCCAGAAGGCATACCATTACGAAATCAATAGGCGTGCCGCGGGGGTTGAGCCGTTGGGCAAGCAGTTTGCCAAGAGGGCCAATCACCTCGGCGGGAACGTGGGGAACGTATTTAGGAAGTTCCAGCAGCATCAGTTTTAAGCCGATCAATCTTTCTCGTGGCTCCATCAGTTTCCTCCTGTCCGTGGGGCGATTGCTTCAAGATAGGGCCACCCGGATAAACGCCCGACACGATAGTACGCCGTAATGCGGTCATTCACCGAAATTCCATTTGAGATATTGTTGGCTTCGATCGTGATGCTTTCGTCGTTGAAATGCTCGCTGCGCACACGGAACTTCCACGAATCAGGATGATGTTTGGGCACGAAGATTTTTCCCACCAATACCCACGTGGTATGTTCGGGCACGAACTCCTTTTCGGTAACGACACCCGTTTCTTGTTCGATGTTGCGCCATCCCACGTCGGCCCCATGAAATGCCAGGCTGAGCAATACGATGGCCAAAAAGGCGAACAGAGCGATGATCACGCCCAAGAGGATCTTTTCCCACCAGTCCATGTGTAATTCCTCCAGTATTTGAATATAAAAGAAAGTCCGTTTCGGTCTCTGTATTATACCATAATTATGAATAGTGGTCAATAGCTCGAAGCGGCTATAGCCGGTGCGGGCATGAAACTTTTTTCATAATAACAGCAACGAAGTTGACGTAGTAAATACAATATGATATTGAAACGACGATAGTAAAACGGCTGTTCTTTTCATCAACCCCGTTAGAGTTTGCCCTACCTTTGGCACGGCAACAGCCGCCATGGGGCGGCTTACATCATAACGGGGTCAATATAAATACGGTACAAACAGGGGGAGACGAATGAAGTTGGTGATCGTCGAAAGTCCGTTTGCGGGCGATGTGGAGAAGAATCTTGAATATGCCCGCGCGTGTCTGCGCGATTGTCTCTTGCGGGGCGAGGCGCCGCTGGCGAGCCACTTGCTCTATACCCAAAAAGGGATATTGGACGACAACGTTCCTAGGGAACGCGTGCTCGGCATGGAAGCCGGCTTTGTGTGGGGCCGCCACGCGGAACTGACGGTGGTGTACACCGATCGCGGCATCTCCGGAGGAATGGAAAAAGGGATCCTTCGCGCAAAGGCCGAGGGAAGGCCCGTCGAGTACCGGCGTTTGTACAACTAGTACCACTCTACCGCCCAAAGGGCGGTTTTATTTTTTGGCAGAGAGCGTGGACACGCCGTGCGCGTTTGATTTTTTCATGATGTTCGGTATAGTTGAACTGCGCTTTTTTGTTCACTAAAAAACGTAACGAGGGGGTAGTGGATGCAGCGATTTCTGGCATGGCTCAATAAGGAGATCTCCTGGCGTGGCGTGTGTTCTGTCGTTCTTATTGTTCTTCTTGCGGGCATTCTGCTGGATGGCATCACGGCGGGCATACTGGAATTGTTTGGGTTTCCCTTGCCGAAAAGAAAGCCCGACATTCCCATGCTGACATGGGTGTTTCCCTTCCAGCTTTTGTTTCTCGCATTCGTGGAAGAGATCAAATACCGCGCGCCTCTCATTTTACTGAGGTTGGCCGATCAGGAACGCGTGACCGGACTGGCTCTTTTTCTTGCGGCTGTGTTCTCGGTCGTGTTCGGCATCAACCACGGCGGTTGGCAGAATATTTTCGTTCAGGGATCCGGAGGATTCCTGTATTGCCTGCTCTTTTTGAAGGCGGGAGGCATTAGCGGGAATTTTTTCCGTGCACTTGCGGCCACGACCGGCGTGCACTTTCTCCACAATAGCGTGGCTGCGCTCATCCAGCTTGTGCTTGGCGCCACCTGCTTCTAAAGAATATGTGGCATAAGTAATAATAGCCGCCCCTTAAAATACCGGGGGCGGTTTTTCATATAAAAATATAAAGAAAACTCTTTGTTTGCATATGCGGCTGCGGCTGCAGATCGGAATGTAGTAACGGGTCGCCTTGTGGGGCGACCCGTTTGTGTCTCCTCCGCCTTGTGGGCATCGGAGACGTTGCCTCGCCTCTTGTGGGGGCGGGGGTTGGACTTGAGTGTAGTGCAAAAACAGAATGAGGTCAACCCTGTGAAATAATTTTGCTCCGCAAAATTCCTGTTGCACAGGATTTTACAGGGTCAACCCCGTTAGAGATCTTATCGCTGTTCTTGGCGTCATCAATGGCAGCAAGCGGAGCGGCTTCGCCTTACTTTATTTTTAATACCACGCATCATTATCGAGACTCTAACGGGGTCAATACTTCTCGCGCCAGCCGGGGAAAATGTGCTATACTCTAACTATATTGATGAGAAAAAAACCAACAAAGATATATTATGCAACAAATAAAAAAGATCGTTCTTGGGTTATTGTTTGCGGGGCTTGCGGTGGGAGGCTCATATTTCACATTTCATTTTGCCGTTGATGCGCTTTCGTCTGGCGCGTGGAGCCTTTTGTACAGCATGGTGGCGCTTTCGGTCCTTGCGATGGCGCTTTTTTTGGTGTTTGTACTTTTTGGTAATTGGTACTGGCTCCTTATTTTTTCGTTGCTTGCGGTGTCCCCGGGGGTATTTTTTTTGAACATGTCTTCTGTTGTGGCGGCGTGGCTATTCGCGATCGCAGCGGGGCTTTATTTTACGGGTCGCAAGGTTCAGAATGGTCTTGAGAATCAGATGAAAGTGAGCATCCAGCATACTTTTTCCATCGGAGAATCAATGCTGGTAACGGTGCTTTCGTTCCTTGTCGCGATCATTGTGTATGCGGGGATCCCTTATGAGAGGGTGAACCTCGGCGATATTGTATTTGATTATTCAAAGGTATTCGTGGATAAGGCGATATCCTGGCAATTCCCGTTCTATAAGCCGGATATGTCCATCGGGCAGCTTTTGGTGATGGAGTATGTAGGGCAGATGCCCGTTTCTTCGCTTCCCGATATATTGCGCAGAGAGCTGCAAAAAAAATTCAACTGGTGGGACGGCAAAAGCATATCGGGGCTCTTGGAGAACGAAGAGGCAAAGACCTTCTTTCTTTCGAAGGTCTCCGCGGAACTTCCCAAGGATCTGGCGCAGGGAGGCGTGGAAAAGATCGCCAGCGTAGCGGGAGTATCAATTTCTGCGGATGATACGCCGCATACGGTCATCAAGAATTTTTTGGACAGCTCATACAATCGCTACCGGCAGTATGTGCCCGCTGTGCTTGCGGTGAGCGTGTTTTTTGCATTCCGTATGGTGGGCATCTTTGTGGGGTTCATTGCATTATTCGGCGCAGTGATAGTATACTTATTGCTTAAGGTGTTGGGTGTTGTGACGGTTAAAAAAGAAATGAGAGAAAAAGAGATCATTTCTTTTTAATCCGCATTATTCGGCGCAATAATAGTTCCATACAGATAACGTTATGGCAGGAAAAGATTATTATAAAATACTTGGTATCGCAAAGGGCGCCTCAAAAGACGAGATAAAAAAGGCGTACCGGAAGCTTGCGCACCAGCATCACCCCGACAAGGGAGGCGATCAGCAGAAGTTCAAGGAGATCAACGAGGCATACCAGGTGCTGGGGGACGACACAAAGCGGGCTCAGTATGACCAATTCGGGTCAGCGTTCGATTCTCGCGGCGGCGGAGGGTATGGCGCACAGGGTCCGTTCGGCGGTTTTGATTTTTCTTCCCAAGGAGGCAATTTTCAGGGATTTGATTTTGGCGGCTTTGAGGATGTGTTCGAGAGTTTCTTCGGTGGCGGCGGCTCTCGGCAAGCAAAGCGGAGCCAGCGCAAGGATCGCGGCACGGATGTCGTGGTATCTTTGCCGCTGACGTTCATGGAAGCGGCGCTCGGAGTAAAAAAAGATATCTCATTCTCTGCACAAGCCTTGTGCAAGAAGTGTTCCGGGACAGGGCAAGGAGAGAACAGCAAGACCGTCACGTGTAAGGCGTGCAACGGCAAAGGACATATTGAACAAATAAGAAATACTATGCTCGGGGCGTTCAGGCAGACCGTCGAGTGTGAGAAGTGCTCCGGCACGGGAAAGATATTGGAAGATCCGTGCACGGAATGTAAGGGCGAAGGGAGAATAAAAGAAACAAAAAAAGTGACCGTGAATGTTCCCGGCGGCATCGAAGACGGGCAGACCATTAAGATGAGCAGCG
>Ga0172379_10005615_pt1 | contig 17436 bp, 22 predicted proteins | sample GrowelOW334metaG_FD_119756 | JGI IMG/M metagenome (GOLD analysis project Ga0172379, IMG submission 119756) | Groundwater microbial communities from an aquifer near a municipal landfill in Southern Ontario, Canada - Groundwater well OW334 metaG | ecosystem: Environmental > Aquatic > Deep... | reverse complement strand
GCCGCTACATCGACACCAAGGAAACCGCCTCCACCAATCGGCGGGAACTGATAAACCTCATGGTGGGACGGGAACTCAAGGAAAGCTACCCCGAACGGGAGGCGGCCTCCCCCGACACCCTCCTCGAGCTGCGGAACGTCAGCGGAAACGGCGATGCGGATATTTCCTTTTCCCTGCGCAAGGGCGAGATATTCGGGCTCGCCGGCCTCGTGGGCGCGGGCAGGACCGAATTGGCAAAGGTGATCTTTGGGGCCGCCAAGCTGGACTCGGGCGAGATACTCATCAACGGCAAGCCGGTAAGCATCCGGTCGACCCGGGACGCCATAAGCCAGGGTATCGGGCTCATCCCGGAAAACCGGAAAGAGGAAGGCTGCTTCCTGGGCATGTCGGTGAAGTGGAACATTTCCTTCGCCTCCATCCGGAGCATCTCGAAGCGTTTCGTCGTGGACAGGGCGAAGGAAAAGACCCAGGCGCAAAAATTCGGCGACCTCCTGCGGATCAAGACACCCTCCTACGAGCAGAAGGTCGTGAACCTCTCGGGTGGCAACCAGCAGAAGGTAGTCCTGGCCAAGACTCTGGCCACCGATTCCCGGCTCCTCATCTTTGATGAGCCCACCCGGGGTATCGATGTGGGCGCACGGCAGGAAATCTACAAGCTCATGTGCGAGCTGGCGGCCAAAGGCCACGGCATCCTGATGATAAGCTCCGACATGGAGGAACTCCTGGGCATGTCGGACCGCATCGCCGTGATAGCCGAAGGGCGACTCGCCGGCATCGTGGAAAAGACCGACTTTTCCCAAAAACGCATCCTGGAACTGGCCTCGCTCATCGACGATACGGAGGAAACAAAATGACGGATACAATGAATTCGATGGCTGGCGGAGCGGGTCGCGCGGCGGTGGGGATACTCAAGAAATTCGCCATCGTGTTGGTCCTTCTGGGGCTCATACTTTTCTTCGCAGCCCTCACACCCTACTTTTTCACCGTCGAGAACCTGACCAATATCTTCGTCCAGCAATCTTACGTCATCATCGCGGCGGTGGGTCTTTCCTTCGTCATGATTGGCGGTGGCATGGACCTGTCCATCGGCTACCAGATGTCTTTGGTGGGCGTCTCCACCGCGGCCTTCATGAAGTGGTACGGAATTCCGCTGCCCCTCTCGCTTATCATGGGCCTACTGCTGGGTGTCGCCCTGGGGCTTTTCAACGGCATCGCCGCCATCAAGCTCAAGGTCCATACACTCATCATCACACTGGGTACGATGACCGTTTTCCAGGGACTTTCCTACATTGTCTCCAGGCAGAGCGTCATCCTGAATCTGCCTCCGGCCTTCAAGTTCATCGGCCAGGGTTACGTCTTTGGCTTCGTGCCCTTTAGCGTCATCCTGATGATGGTTACCGTGGCCTTCGCCAGCTTCATCCTGAACAAGACCTACCTGGGACGCTACATCTACGCCATCGGCGGCAACGAGGAAGCCACCCGCCTTGCGGGTGTGGACGTCGTGAAGGTAAAACTCATCATATTCACCATCTGCGGCTTTTTCACGGCCGTCTCGTCCATCGTGCTCTTCGCCCGCTCCGGCTCGGCGGCTTCGTCCACCGGACCCGGCACGGAATTCTCCTGCATGACCGCGGCGGTGCTCGGCGGCATTTCCTTCAAGGGCGGCGAGGGCAAGATGTGGGGCCTGTTAACCGGCGTCCTCATCCTGGGTGTGCTGGGCAACGGGATGCAACTGATCGGCATGGGCACCTATTCGCAGTACATCGTAAAAGGTTTCGTGCTCCTGGCGGCAGTCGGCTTCGACACCTACCAGAAGAGCGTCAAGACAGCCAAGCGCCACTCCCCTGTGGCAACACTGGCGGCGGCAAAATGAAAGGAATATCCATGCAGCAATTACTGATTTCCCTGGCCGTCGGCCTCGCCATCGGCGTCATCTTCAGACTCCTGAAACTCCCCGTCCCCGTGCCCCATGGCCTGGGTGGCCTGATTGGTCTTGTTGGCATGTTCATCGGCAGCGAAGTGGTCGCCGTCGTCATCCAGTCGGCCTCGTCAAAGTAGGGCTTTTATATGGGTGGACTTTAATATGGGTGAACAAAACAGCCCCGACGGACCGTCGGGCATCTACGTATTGCCAAAGGCCGACACCTCCTTCGTCGCGCGCAAGTTCCTGGATATTCCCTACACCGTAGCAGGGGACTCTGCGTCAGGGCTCTCTATGGCAGGGCGGCCGAATGACTCTTGGAGCCCGGTGTCCTCGGCGTTCCAGAAGCTGGACATCTACCTGCCTGAGGAAGAACTAAAGCCGTACCCGGTCATCGTCGCCATCCACGGCGGCGCCTGGATGATGTGTGACAAGAACGACCTTCAGGTACTGCCGATGCTGGAAGGTCTGAAGCGCGGTTACGCCGTGGTGGCCGTGAATTACCGGCTCAGCCAGGAAGCGCTTTTTCCGGCCCAGCTACAGGACGTAAAGGCCGCCATCCGCTGGGTCCGGGCCAACGCCGCCCAGTATGGCTTCGACGTGGACCGCATTGCCGCCTGGGGCGGATCCGCCGGAGCTCACCTGGCTTCCTTGGTTGGGCTGACGGCCGGAGTCGCGATGCTGGAAGACCAAAGGCTTGGCAACCCTGCCTACCGCAGCGATGTCTCTGCTGTAGTCGCCTGGTACGGCCCCACCGACTTTTTGATGATGGATACCTACCTCGCCCAAAGCGGCCTCGTTCCCCGCGACCACGGAAAGCCTGATTCCCCAGAATCCCGCCTGCTCGGTGCTACCATCGCCGACGTTCCCGACCGCGTCCGCTTTGCCAATCCGGAAACCTACGCCCACGCGGGTGCCCCGCCCTTTTTCCTGCAGCACGGCGACATAGATTCCACTGTCCCCATGCAACATTCCGTTTCCCTCGCTGAGCGGCTGGCATTGGCGAACGGCGCGGACAAGGTTTTCCTGGAAATCCTGAAGGGCGCCGAACACGCCGACCAGGCCTTTGAGACGAAGGCGAATGTAGCCAAGGTACTGGATTTTCTGGACGAGGCTCTTGGATAATTTGACTAGTCTGACTAATCATATTATTCTTAGATCAAGAGGTGTGCATGACGAAAACCTGGCCTTTGCAGGATGCCAAAGCCCGTTTTAGCGAATTGTTCAACTTGGTCTGCGAAGATGGTCCCCAACGTGTAACCCGGCACGGCAAGGACGCCATCATTCTCATTGCGGAACCTGATTTTGAGAAACTTAGTGGCCAAAAACGTTCCTTTGTGGATTATCTGTTGTCTGGTCCCAAAGTGGAATTGGATACCACCCGGCCTCCTGATTATGGCCGGAATGTGGAGCTATGAATTTCATACTCGATACCTGCGTCATATCGGAAACGATAAAACCAAAACCGGATATCGGGCTCGTAAGCTGGTTGAAGAACCAAAAACCCGACAGGTTGTTCGTCTGTTCCATATCGCTGGGTGAACTGCGAAAGGGCATCGATCGCTTGCCTGCGGGCAAGAAAAAACACGACCTGCTATTGTGGCTGATAGCAATGATCAATGAATATGATGGACGGTTTCTCGATTTCGACACCGAGAGCGCCTTGGGTTGGGGTTCCTTGTCTGCAAGTCTGGAAGCGTCAGGGAAACCGATGCCCGTACTGGACGCGATGATTGCCGCCTGCGCCCTGCGTCACGGTTTTACCTTGGTTACCCGTAATGAGCGGGATTACCAGCACTCCGGGGTTTCCTTGGTGAATCCCTGGAAGGTCGACGCGGATTTGGGATAGGGATGTACCGTGAGAAACGCTGCCTGATCGCAGCACTTCACGTCCTATCAGCCTTGGGTTATCTGCAATGCATTCGCAATGGTCGCAAGTGGTAAGAGAAATGTTAGCGGGTTATCCAACAGCGGCAGGGCTCCGTAGCCTGCATACCAATCGGCCAAACGTTGGTTCTTCGCGTCGATAACCAATACGATGCCCCCAACTTCAGCCGCAGCAAGCAGACAACGTTTACCTGCTGCAAGCAGGAGTTGTCCGCCCAGGCCCCTGCCTTGCGCATGGATATCCACGGCCAAACGGGCCAAGCGAAAACCAGGTACATCGTAACGGGCCAAACCTTTCCGTATGATTGATGGGGTGCGCGCATATTCAATCGAGGCTGGACTTAGACTGTAGAAGCCTAAAATGGTTTTCTTATCGGCGACATCGATAGCCAGAAATGTTTTGGCCCCGCCCTGTTCGTGATTCTTTCGCGCATGGTGCCGCAAGAAATCATTTAGGGATTCTTCACCGCAATCGAAGGCTTCCCGATCATGATCCTTACGTATCGGCTCTTCAAACCAGGCAAGCCTGGTCATGCGTTTTCTTGCAGGCCTTTTGCGGCTCTTGAAAGGCGTGCGTTCGGGACTCCAGTATTTTCCAGAAGTTCCATCACGCGTAGGCTATCGCGTTCAGAGAGTTGAAGGTGATCGGCCTCCTTGATGACTGCCTTTGCTGCGAGTACTGCATTCGTGATGACGAAATCCGTCAGGTCGGTATGCGAAAGCGCCACTGCACGGAGGAGTAGTGCCTTTTCTTCGGCTCTTATCCGCAAGGACATTCGACTGTTGTCTTGAATTGCTACTCTGGGCATTATGAAGCCTTCCTTTATTGACACATTCAAAGCGTACAATATTACTGATGAGGAGTCAATATTATTCGCTTCTGTAGACCCCTACACCGCTGGCAGGGCGGCAAGGGCAGAGAAGAAGTGGCAGGCGGTACCGGCTATGACGAAGAAGTGCCACCCGACATGGAACCAGCCGCGGCGGTGTCCCAGGGAATAGAAGATGGTACCAATGGAATAACAGAGCCCGCCGGCGATGAGGAAAAAAAGCATTTGGGGTGGGGCGTTGGCGGCGAGGGGTTTCCAGGCGAGCACGACGAGCCAGCCCATGGCGAGGTAGGTGGCGAGGGTGAGGGCGGGCCAGCGGTTGAGGAATAGGGTTTCCATAGCAATGCCGAAGGCGGCGATTGCCCATACGGCGCCGAAAAACCACCAGCCCACACTGTCACGGAGGATGGTGAGTGAGAAGGCCGTGTACGAACCGGCTATGAGTATGAAAATGGCTACATGATCGAATAGTTCGAGGGCGCGTTTTACCTTGGGTTCTTGGGCGGCGTGGTAGAGGGTGGATGCCAGGTAGAGGGTTATCATACTGGTACCGAAAATGGCGTAGGCGGCTATGTACCATGCATCACCGCGCAGGCAGGCAAAGACCACCAGTATTACCAGGGCGGATATGGAAAGAAGCACCCCAATGCCGTGGGTAATTGCGTTGGCGATTTCCTGACCCAATGTGGCTGGAATGCTTTTGGTCATGGTGTAGCCCCCTTTATATATTTTATTTTGACCCGTAATGGGCAGGAAGGTTTCACAAAAGATCGGGTTGATTGAAGTGATGGAATTAATGGGGTATGGTCTTTCCAATCAAGGGAAACCATACAGCGTTGCGTAGACAGGATCTCTCAAAGCCATTCATCTCGCTTTTCATTCAGAATTTTTTCATTTTCTGCAGCTTCAGCGTCATGAACGTGTTGCCCGACCATCTTGCGGGCCTTGGTGCCTCCAAGACCTTGGTAGGGTTGTTCATGAACGTCAATTCCCTGGCCCTCGTGCTGTTGGTAGTGCCACTGAGCCGCTACGCTGACCGCCTGGGTCGAAAGAGTCTGATGATGTGGGCTTACTCCAGTGCCTTGTCGACGGCGGCGCTGTCCTTTGTCTTTGCAGATTCACTTGCCGCCTTGATGGTGTTGCGGATTCTGGGCGTCGGCCTGTACTGCGTTGTGTACACCCTCCAGGCTTCCGAGGCCTTTGGGCTCTTCCCCCGCGAGTACCGGGTATCGGGCATGGCCGTATTCGGGATTTCCGGGATTGTGTCGAATCCGATAGGGGCCTTCATTGGCGAGCGTTTACTGGAGGGGCCGGGGGCGCGCTGGCTGTTCGTGGCAATCTTCGGCCTGACGGCGGTCGCGTTACTGTTCGCCATTCCGTTCCGTTTCACGGCGGCTCCGGAGGGGGAGCGGAAAGCACCCCTGCTGGAGTTGATGCGCAGGAAGGAGCTGGTTCCGCTGTTTACCCTGGCTTTTATGCTGGGCGGTGTCTTTGCGGTCTTTTCCAGTTTCCTTGCCAACATGACGAGGGAGCGTCTGGGAACGGTCAATATCTCCATCTTCTTTCTGGCCTTTTCGTTTGTCGCGGTATTCATGCGCATCTTCCTTGGTTCCTGGCTCGAGCGACTCCAGCCCCGATACCTGGCGTCCGCCTGTTTTGTGCTGCTGGCAGTTGCTTTGATCCTGACATTCAGACTCGCTCACGCCGCCATGCTCATACCCATCGGCCTGGTCTTCGGTACAGGCCGTGCTGTCCTGTACCCGCTCCTCTCGACACTCTTCGTCAATACCGGCAGCGATGCTGACAGGCTGGGACTCAACAATCTTTACTCCACAGCCAATACCCTGGGAAGCATCATTTCTGCGGTTGCCATGGGTGTTGTGGCGGACCTTTTTGGACTATCCGTCGTCTTCCTGGTCATGGCCGTCCTGACGGCGGTAATGTTGCCTGTAGGTTACCTCGGCCTGCGTGGCCACTCCGTCCGGGGCTTGTAGATGTCTGTCTACTGTTAAATAAGTCCCGGTGTAGTTGTTTTGTTACAATATTGCCAATCTGGCTGATATAGTGACGTCATCACAAACCGGTAATAAAAGCGGATTTCAAAAAGTTGATTGAAAAATCCTGGATATCATTCTGCTGAATTTAAAAAGGCTGGTCAGCCAAAACCGGATGGGTAGCAATAAGGGGACGAAAGCCCGGATTCGTCTCCTGGCACCCTTACCATATGGCATGGAGCCTGGATTCCTGCTTTCATTCCCGCCAGCGAATAACCATCACTTCGTTCCACCCGCATTTCGTCCACGGACCACTACGCGGGCGTTTTCGAACAGGTTCAGCTTCCAACCTTCCGCCAATACCTTGCGCTTGTTGTCCGGTGCGGTAATGGTGCCGATTTCCAGGAATTCCAGTAGTTTCTTCAAGTCCAGTATGTTGTTGTACGTATTCCTGTATTTTTTGCAGAGCGTCGCCTTGGTATCGGTCCCACCGCAGGTTTCGCAGGAAGGATCGTCCTGGTTTATGGGACCCTCAACCAGAATTGCCTGTATTTCCGGGCAGCGTAGGGTCCTATCGGGGGCGGAGGCGAAGGCTGCCACCAGATCGGTCTTCTTTTTCCCTACATACGATGAAAGGTCCCGTCCATCTACCGTAACGGAATTTGACGTCACGAGCAGGGTATGGTAGGTCTCTTTTCTGATGGACCGGGAAAGGGAAAGCAACAGAAGTACCAGTACCAGATTGTACAGATTATACGCCAAGGCCTGCATCGGCCGCGGCTCGGCCCGGGTGGCAATGGCGTACCCCATCAAGATGATCCATTGGGAATAAAAGACGGAAAGGATGAACCCGCTTGTACTGAACGCCGCCAAGGCACCTTTGGATATGGGCGCCGTAGGTTGGACCCACTGCACATAATAGAGCACCAGCACCGGAGTCGCCATGATGTACATGAAGGCAGCGGAATAAAAGTCCCTATGGATGCGATTGCCTGCCAACACCGAAAGGAAAACCAAAGCGGCTACGAGCAGGACAGAAGCGCCGAAAAAGACCCTGCGGTCCAATAACCTGAACAAGCTCCAAACGGCCAAAAAGGGGAAAGCGAAAACCAGAATTGCGAACACCCATCCCAGAGGGACTATGTGTTCCGGATGTCCTGTCGCAAGCATTACCAAGCCCAAGGGTAGCGCGAGGAAAAAGCTTACCAGGATCGTAGTACTATTGGTTTTCATACAACCTTATCTAATGCAGTAAATATACTTGATTGTCAATAAAAACTTTTTTTGACAACCTATGGAACCTCTGCCCTTCTACAGCCTCAGCTCGAAACCCCTTTTGGTATCACCGCTGAAGCCCAGGGACTCGTAGAAAGCGTGGGCGGGTTTCAGGTTCGAGCTGCTCAGGAGCAGGATCTTGTAGCAGTTTTCCCACCGCGCGTGGTTAATGGCCATTTCCAGTACTTTCTTGCCTATGCCCCTCTTGCGGTAGCCTGAGTCGGTGATGACGTTTTCGATCAGGCCAAAGGGTTGCCCGCCCCTAGTCAGGTTGGGAATGATGGTAATGTTGCAGGTGGACACGGGTTTGTCCCCATCGAGGGCCAGGAAATACCTGATGTTTCCAAGGGACTGAATCTGTTCCCAAATTTTCCGTGCCTGCCCTTCATCCAGCTTGTCATCATCCGGTTTCAGTTGGATCAGCAAATTTAATAAACCAGGCAGATCCGACCCGTCCGCTTCCCTGTATTCCATCGTAGTCTCCTATATCGTCCAATGCGGTTTGCATAATCCGCAATTTCGTATGAAAATCAAGTATAATCTGATATCACATTCTCCGGAGGTTGCAGCCATGATCCGTTTGCCGAGTTTTTTGCCGGATTTGACCCTGTGGTACGCGCGCAACCTCGAACGTGACACCCTTCCCGCAGCCTGGAAAGGTTGGTCGTTAAAGGACATCTGCCGCGAATTGGGGATTGGTGCCTGGCTGGTACAGAAACCCTGGCGCATCGAATACGACGGGATCATCTACACAGAGGAACATGATGGCACTAATAGAGTGCGGCGCTGGGAAACGTCGGGGGGTGTGTTGAAAGCCCGCTGGATACTGGGGCCGGATGGTGATTGGTGGCAATCGGAATACCCGGTGAAGATGGTGGAGGATCTTCCGCTTTTGGAGGATGTGGTGCGAGCCAGGCGTTATACGGTCGATCGGACCCTGATGAAAGAAGGGTATTTGGAAGGCGGCGCGGCGGGGGAGAATCTGTATCCGGTGATTGAACTCCCCATGCGGCCTTGGTCAGAGTTGCTCCATTCATATATTGGTTGGGCCGAGGGCTTGATGATCGCCTTCGACGAGTCCGAACGGATGGGGGAGCTTTCCGATGTCCTGGAGGGCAAATACTCGCTGCTCCTGAAGGAACTGGTGGAATTCCCCCAAACCCTCTTCCTTTCGCCGGATAATCTGGATGGAAATTTCATTTCCCCAGGTATTTTTGAGGAACAATTATCGGCAGGGTATACCAGGACGGCGGAGTTCCTCCATTCGTGGGATAAAAGCCTTGTGGTCCATATAGGCGGGTACTCCCGCTCCCTGCTGGCCGGTTTGGCAAAGTGCGGAGTGGACTGTGTCGAAGGTGTGTGCGGCCCCCCGCAAGGTGATGCCTCCATTCCGGAATCCCGCTCCCTGTGCGGTAGTAAGCTGACACTTTGGGGTGGTTTGGCCCAGGATTGGCTTCTGCCTTCGTGCAAGGAAGCGGAGTTCCGCACGGCCTGCGATTCGGCACTTGCGGATATTCAGGCGGATAGTCGGGCGGTAACGGGCGTTGTCGGCAAGCAGGCAGAGCGGCGGGCTGTGCTGGGTATCGCCGATCGTGTACCAGCAGACGCGGTGATTGAACGCTTGCGGTATGCGGCAGGTTGACCCTTTGTGAAATTTAAATAAAATTGGAAGAGTATTATCCAATATGTTGGAATATTTCTATCATTACTTACATAATGATGGTTTATCCCCTTTTTTACTTGCCAATAATATGATACGGGGCTATAATTACGACACAGATCCTATCCGGGAGCGATTCGAATGAATAATTTTATTACCGGCCAAGATATTGAAGCCCTGGCCGCTTCTGGTGGCAAGAGGCTGGTCCTTGGAAAGAACGACCGGATGACCGGGATTGCCCGTGAATCCTGCGAGCGTTTTGGAATAGCCATTGTCAGTTCGGAAACCGAAGCCCCCACCATTGCGGCGTTTCCATCCGTATCCAACCAGCCAGCGACAGCTTCCTCCACGAGGGCTACGGGCATTTTTGTGCCTGATTCCTTCCGGGGCTCATCCCTGCAATCCGTAACTTCAACATCGCCCAAGTCCGGCGCGGCCTCGGGTCCCTCTGATTACGATATCGATGCCTGGAGGGCAAAGTTCCCCATACTCAAGGAAGCCATCCACCTGGCCAACTGTTCCCAGTCGCCCCAGAGCGACCGGACCCGTGGCGCGGCGGAGGCGTATCTGGATAGCTGGGACCACATGGGTATGGATTGGGATCGCTGGGTGCAGGAAGTGAACCTGGCCAAGGCCGAGTTCGCGAAGCTCATCAACGCGGACACCAGCGAAATCGCGGTGGGCACATCGGTATCGGAAATAACCAGCACCATCGCCTCGGCCCTGGATTTTAACGGTAAAAGGAAAAAGATTGTCGTCACCGACGCCGAGTTTCCCACGGTAGGCCTGGTCTGGCTGGCCAACGAAAAATACGGCGCCAAGGTGCAGTTCATCCCGGCCAAGGGCGGCGAGATCGACATCAACGATTACAACACGGCCGTAGACCAGGATACCCTGCTCACCTCCTTCTGCGACGTCTACTACTACAACGGGTTCAAACAGGATACGGCCAAGATTACCGAAATGGTCCACGCCAAGGGATCCCTGGCCTACCTTGACGCCTACCAGGGCATTGGAAGCCACCCCATCGACGTGAAAGCCCTGGACGTGGATATCCTCAGCTCCGGGAACCTCAAATACCTGCTGGGCATACCCGGCATCGCCTTCGTATACGTCAAGAAGGAACTCATTCCGTACATGCGCCCCGCGTTCACCGGCTGGTTCGGCATGGAGAATCCCTTCGCCTTCGATATCCATCATCTGGATTACGCCAAGGACGCGCGTCGATTTGACAACGGTACTCCGCCTGTCATGACGTCCTATATCGCCCGTGCGGGGATGACCATCATCAACGAAATCGGGACCCCGGCCATACAGCGTTGGACCGACCGCCTGTCCGAGCACTGCCTGGAGGGTGCGCGGCGAAGGGGCCTGGACATTGCGAGTCCGCAGGATGTGCGCAAGAAAGCCCCCACCACCGCGATACGGGTGGGCGCCGATTCCCACGCAGTCGAAGTGGCACTGCGGGAGCGGAAGATCATAGCCTCCGCCCGCGGAGACGTGGTACGCTTTGCGCATCATTTCTTTACCAAGCCGGAAGACCTGGATTTTGCGCTGGATTCGATCGCCGAGATACTTAAGCGCCGATAGCGCGGGAGGTGCCGTTCATGATTTTGGCAGTAGTCGTGGGAAAAGCGGATTCCTCTGTAAAGGCATCCGGTCTGGAGGGCAAGAAACTGCTTGTCGTACGGGCCTTGGGTCCTGCGGGCGTGCCCGAGGGAAGTCTGGTCATGGCGGTTGACGCGACAGGCGCCGGGGCCGGAGATACGGTAGCCGTGGCCTACGGCGGCGCGGCCTTGGCGGCTGCGGGCCTTGCGGGTGTTGCCTGCGATGCGGCGGTAGTGGCAATTTTGGATCATGTTATTGTGGAAGATAGAGATCTGATTCAATCCAGGAGGAAAGGCTCATGAAAGCATTGGGAATGATTGAGACCCGCGGATTCGTTGCCGCGGTGGAAGCCGTCGACACCATGGTGAAGTCCGCGAGCGTCGAGGTTCTGGGTACGAAGGAAATCGGGGGCGGATTGGTTTCCGTGTTCGTGCAAGGCGATGTAGGCGCGGTGAAGGCGGCCATTGATGCGGCAGCAGCATCGGTGAAGAAACTGGGCGAACTCGTCTCGGTGCACATCATCCCCAAGCCGAGCGAAGAGACCGTGGCCATGATTCCCGTTCCCCCGGCAGCCAAGAAATAAAGCCCCAAGGCGGAGGTTCCGATGCCCGACTCGGGTTTCCAATTACGCGCGTACGCGTTCGTAGATAGCATGCAACCCCAGTACGCCGCCTTTCTCGGTTCCGAGCTGGATGGTGACGTCCCGCTGGCGGGGATGGCGGAACTCTGGCTGGAATTGGCGCCGGGGAGCGAGGTGTACAACCTGCTCGACGCGGCGCTCAAGTCTACCGCCGCCAAACCCGGCCTGCAGATGGTGGAACGGGAGTACGGCGTGCTTGAGCTCCACTCGGAATCGGTGGATTCCGTCAAGGACGCCGGGCAGTCCATACTCGCGGCCTGCGGGCTGTCGGTGACTGACAGGTTGCCCTCCTTGGTGGTTTCCTCCAAAATCATCAGTAAGGTAAATCCCTACCAGGCCCAGCAGATCAACAAGAACCGCAAGGGTTCGTTGCTGTTGCCCGGCCGGTCATTGCTGGTGCTCGAGGTTGAGCCCGCCACCAATATCGTGCTCGCTGCCAACGCGGCCGAAAAAGCCGCCGACATACAGCTGGTGCACTTCAATCCCTTTGGCCGCTTTGGCCGGCTTTTCATCTCGGGTTCCGAATCCGAGGTGCGGGCTGGCGCCGACGCGGCTATGGGCGCCATCGCGGCGCTTTCCAAATAAGTGGCACCACGAAAACCCTTCGTTCCCGATTGGGTGGTTCCGGCGCGTTCGCCGGAGCCATCCAGGGATAGCCCCGCTGGCGGGCGCTTCCTGCCCGATTGGGCTCGCGGAACGGGGGGCGAACGCCCGGATGCCAGTTCCAATCTGTCAGCCAGCTCCTATGCGGCGGCTGGCAACAGTGCCGGCAGGCCCTTGGTCATCAAGGGCGGACACTGCGTTTTGCCCTATGCGGGCATAGTCACCCAAGATGTGCTGATCGAAGGCGGGCGGGTGCGCTCGCTGGGTCACGATATCCCCGTCGAAGGGCGGCAGGTCCTGCGCGCGGAAGGCCGCTACGTGTTGCCCGGGATCGTCGATCCCCACGTACATTTGGGAATATTCTCTCCCTTTGCGGGTGAAATCGAAACGGAAACCTCATCCGCCCTGCGAAACGGTGTTACCACCATAGGCTTGTACGTTTCGGGAAAGGGCTCGTATCGGCAGACCCTGGACGGTCTGCTGGAAAGCGTGGCCAAGGTCTCGCGGACCGATGTTTTTGTCCACCTCATATTGTTCGACCGTGAACAAATTGCCGAAATTCCCCTCTACGCGGCCAAGTATGGCGTAAGGTCCTTCAAGGTCTACATGGCGGGTGTTCCGGGCATATTTCCGGGCGCCGACGAGGGTTTCCTGCTGGACGCGATGGAGGCGGTCGCTGCTTTGGGCGAAGGGGCTGTACTGAACGTCCACGCGGAGAACTCGGCCGTTCTGGACTGGGCCGCCGAACGGGTACGCCGCGATAACCCCACAGGAAACCTGCGCGCCTGGGAAGCCAGCCGACCGGCCTTCGCCGAAAGGGAAGCCATCCAGCGTGCCCTGCTGCTCGCCGAGCAAAGTGGCGTCATGCTCTACTTCGTCCACGTCTCGTCGGCCGAATCTGTCGGCCTGTTAAGGCGCTCACGGGCCGAAAAGCCCGGGCGGTTTTGGGCGGAAACCACCTCACCCTACCTGACCACTACCTGGGACAGCCCGCAGGGAAGCCTGGCCGTCATGAGCCCCCCCATCCGGGGCGAGGATGACCGCCGTGCCCTCTGGGCAGCCCTCGCAGACGGTACAATCGATTCCATCGGTACCGACCATACACCCCTCACCGTCGACCAGAAGACCGGAGGCCGCGCCTTCTGGGATACCATTCCGGGTTACCCCGCGGTAGGTACCCATCTGCCCCTGCTCCTGGACGGAGCCCGGCGCCACAGGCTGGGCTTGGAGCACTTGGTAGAAAAGATAAGCGCCAACCCGGCGCGCATTTTTGGCATCTATCCCAAAAAGGGCACCATCCTGCCCGGGTCGGACGCAGACCTGCTCATTATTGACTTGGACCGGGCCAAGGAGATAAGCGCCCTGAGCGCGGGTTCCCGGGTGGACTGGGCCCTGCATCAGGGTGAAAAGTCCCTGGGTTGGCCCGTCGCCGTCGTCAAGGCCGGCAAGGTCCTGTACCCCGACGACCCTGCGCTGGATATGGCTTCCCATGCCGGATCCGCGTACCTTCCCAGATACTGATTCCGAAGGGAGGATGCATGTACTTTAAGAAAATGGTAGGACAAAAAAGCTATCTATCACCTATTGATATCAATGACGCCGAAAAATATACCCGGTGGCTCAACGATTTCGATATTACCAGATATCTTACACTCGCTCCATTGGTGATCTCCCTTGAAGGGGAGAAGGAATCATTGGTGTCCCTGGCAAAAGGTCATAACTACGGAATCATCGCACTTGAGAATGATGAGTTGATCGGCAATTGCGGAATAATGGATATCGATACCATCAATCGAACTGGTGAAATCGGTATATTCATCGGAAATGCGGAATATCAGAATAAGGGTTATGGAAGCGAGGCCATGACCTTATTGATGGATTACGCATTCAATGTATTGAATCTGCGGAATATCATGTTGAGGGTGTATTCATTCAACGCAAGAGCGATAGCATGTTATGAAAGCATTGGCTTCAAGGCAATAGGAAGACGAAGAAACGCGATCGAGAGGAACCAGCAAATTTTCGATATCCTTTTCATGGATATGGTTCCGGAAGATTTTAATAAAAAGTACGGTACAAACTTTTCGATCTGAATCGTCAGGCCCAATCGCGGCTGCGATTGACGGGGGCGAGCCTGAACGAGGTGTCCTTGAAAAGTTCGGTGTAGATGCCTTCAAGGCCGAACATGATGGCCGGTCCGAAGCCGGCCTGGGGCTTGCTTGGGGTAGGTGGAGTCTCCGGCGAAGCGCGGGAGGGCCAGTAAAAAGCCAAGAATGGCGATTGCGGCTCGTGACGTACCCATCATGATTTTCCCCCTTGCCCCTTGCTGTTCCTTGCGGAGCCTGAGCTTTTGCGCCGAAACGGCATCCCGGTATTTTTTATGATACCTCCCTAGAAGCTTACCACTTTTTCCGCCCATTCAACCATGGCGACGCAGTCGTTCATTGTCGATATCGGGCAGACCTCGGTACCTTCGCTGTTGCGGGCCTTGATGCAGGTGCCGCAGGCGAGCACCGTTCCGCCGATTTTCACGAATTCGTCTATCTGCGCCTTCGCGTTGTACTTCGCGTGGGTGATGCTCTCGATCTCCACGCCGGCGCTCATGAGGAAAATCTTGACCTCGTGGCTCTTCTTGTGGGCTGCTATGGCGAAGCGGACACCATTCCAGGCCTTCTCAGGATCGTTGGTTTCGATGAGTATGCCGAATTTCATACGGACTCCTTTTCACTTGACTTGGTACACACGAGCGATTAATATTCTAGTATTGAATTGAATACTTTAGCAAGAGGAATCCGGATGAAAGGACGAGAATTCAAGGACGCGGTGTATGAGCAGTTGGCCCGGGTGGCGGCCGCATTCGGCAGCCCGAAGCGTATCGAAATCATCGATATCCTTGCTCAAGGTGATCGCAACGTCGAAAATATCGCCCAGGAGACGGGGCTCTCGATAGCCAATACATCGCGGCATTTACAGGTACTCAAAGGAGCCGGGCTCGTTTCCTCCCGAAAGGCGGGTTTGCAGGTCTTCTACCGCTTGTCGGGTCCGATTGTCGAGGAAGGCTACCAAGTGTTGCGCCGCGTTGCCGAGGAACGGATCGCCGAACTCGGCAGGATAGCGAAGGACTTTTTCGAAGGAGCTGACGGCATGCAGCCGATCGGACGGGCGGAACTCATGGCACGGGCTGCCAGCGGCGACGTCGTCGTTCTTGATGTCCGGCCCGCGCTTGAGTATGAAAGCGGGCACATCGCAGGGGCCTTGTCCATCCCGCTTGAGGAATTGGCGGGGCACTTGGCTGAAATTCCCGCGGACAGGGAGATCGTGGCCTATTGCCGCGGTCCGTATTGCGTTCTCGCCGCGGAGGCCGTCCGCGTTCTGCGCTCCCATGGGCGGCGGGCGGTTCGCCTCGCCGAGGGGTATCCCGAATGGCGGGTTGCGGGGTTGCCGGTGGAAACTCCGGCATAAGGAGCCGGAAAGGCATGGAGGGTGGAATCATGGAACATCGGATATATCTTGATTACAACGCGACAACGCCCGTCGAGGCGGAGGTCGTGGAAGCGATGCTTCCCTGGTTCACGGCCAAGTTCGGCAACCCATCGAGCCCCCACGACTATGGGCGGATAGCCAGACAGGCGGTGGAACAGGGCCGCAGCCAGGTCGCGGCCCTGATCGGCTGCGCGAGTGAGGAGATCGTCTTCACCTCGGGCGGCACCGAATCGAATAATCTGGCGATCTTTGGCAGCATGGAAGCGGCACGGCAGGACCGACGCGGCATCGTTGCTTCTATCGTGGAACATCCCGCAACCGCGCGCCCTTGCGACCGGCTTGAGCGGGAGGGGTATCCCGTCGCCAGGCTGCCCGTAGACGCGGCCGGGCGGGTGCGCCCGGGCGACGCGAAGGCCGTCGTAGACGGGCGGACCGCCCTCGTCACCGTGATGCTCGCCAATAACGAGACCGGCACGCTTCAGCCGATACGCGACCTGGCCCGCATCGCCCATGAGGCGGGAGCCCTGATACATACCGATGCGGCCCAGGCGGTAGGAAAGATTCCGGTTCAGGTCGGCGATCTGGACGTCGATCTCCTTACGATTGCGGGCCACAAACTCTACGCTCCAAAGGGAGTGGGAGCGCTCTATGTCCGTTCAGGAACGAAACTGCGCCCCTTCGTCCTTGGGGCTTCCCACGAGCGAGGACTCCGGCCTGGCACGGAAAACGTGCCCTACATCGTCGGTTTGGGAATGGCCTGCGAGATCGCCGGGCGAATCCTGGTTGGGGAGTCTAAACGCCAAGAGGGACTCCGCGACGAGTTTTGGGCTCTGCTGGTTGCCGGCATACCTGGAATTCGGCTCAATGGACATCCCACTGAACGACTTCCCAATACGCTGAACGTGTCGTTTCCGGGGACGCCCGGGCGGAGCGTCCTGGAAGCGGCGCGGGAGATCGCGGCCTCCACGGGATCGGCTTGCCATGAGGGCATCGATACTCCCTCAGGCGTCTTGAAGGCGATGGGATTGGATGACGCGACGGCGCTCGGTGCTGTCAGGCTGTCTGTCGGGCGCGGAACGACCGGTGCGCAAGTGGCGGAAGCGGCCGGCGCACTAATAAATGCCTGGAAGAGTGTTCCGAAGGATTCAGGATCGAAACCAAAATCGGAGGGACTCGGAATATGATGGGGTATGGGTTCATGTTTCCTGGGATCATGTTCTTGATGGTGTTGGGCCTGGGGGTGTTCTATGTGGGCGTGGTATTTATCAGGCGATTCCTTAAGGACCCGCCGGCGTCGGAGAAAAAGAGCGGGGAGACAGCCAGGCACTCCATTCACCGGGAAATATTCAAGCTGGCCCGTTCCGAGGGGGGATCGATCACCGTTTCCGATGTGGTCCTGGCTACCGGCCTATCGATCGCGGAAGCGGAAAGAATGCTGAACGACATCACCGATGGTTTCCGAGTCAGGATGGACGTCACCGATTCGGGCATTGTCCGATATGTATTCACTGAATTGGAATAAAACTGCTGGCTGG
>Ga0172379_10005614_pt1 | contig 17436 bp, 12 predicted proteins | sample GrowelOW334metaG_FD_119756 | JGI IMG/M metagenome (GOLD analysis project Ga0172379, IMG submission 119756) | Groundwater microbial communities from an aquifer near a municipal landfill in Southern Ontario, Canada - Groundwater well OW334 metaG | ecosystem: Environmental > Aquatic > Deep... | reverse complement strand
GGCAGCACTGATGCACGCTCAGTCCGTTGATTCACTGGTTCACGAGGGATTGAAAAATAATCCTCAGCTGAAATCATTTCACTATCAGATTCAGGCGGCGGGCTTCCGGGCAAACAGTGCACAAGCTCTCCCCGCACCGACGATCGGTGTAGAATTCAGTCAGATACCGACCAACAGCATGAATGTGGTAAACGACGCTACCTCCGATAATTTTTCGCTGTCGCAGATGTTCATGCTCGGAGGAAAACTTTCCGCCATGTCCGATGTGGAAAAGAAAAAAGGAAACGTGCTTGAACAAAATCTCGGCTCTCTGGAAGTTCAACTGCGGGCGTCGATCAAAATGAATTATTTCCAGCTCTGGCTTGTAGAGCGTCAAATAGAAGTGCAGCAGAAAACAATATCCTTACTGAACGAACTGGAACAGGCAATGCAGTCTCAGGTTCAAACAAACAGGATGAGGCAGGCAGACCTGTTGACCATTCGGGCAGAAATTTCATCGGAACGATCTAAACTGATCGGAATGCAATCACAACGAAACACCGTTCAAAACACGCTGCGTTCGCTGCTCGGGCGGGACGATTTTTCATCGACGATCTCAACCGACAGCAGCCTTGCGTCACATCCGATTTCCATTTCAGAGTTTCAACTGGCTGAAAAAATAAAACTGGCAAATCCGTCGCTCATTGCAATGGATAAGATGAAAGAGATGAATGAATCCATGATCGTCTCGGCAAACAAAGAACTGATCCCCGATCTGATGGTTCAGGCAATGGTCATGCGCATGCCGAACGGCATGATCCTTACCGGCGGTTCGCGGTCAGCCGCCGCCATCCAGCAAAGCGCTGCCGGAATGCCGATGCAGCAAACCGATTGGATGTACAGCATCATGGCGTCGATCACGCTGCCGTTTGCACCGTGGTCCGCAGAGCGTTCCACAGGGAAAGCCGATGAAATGCAGGCAGCAAACTTAAGCATCGATGCAGAGAAAGATGCCATGCAGCGTCAAATGCTCGCAACGCTGCGGTCGGCGATCAACAAATATGAAACCGCCGATACTCTTTCGCACCGCTATGCGCAGACGATTATCCCGCTGATGAAGGAAGCCGCCGATGCGCAAACGGTTGCCTATCAAACCGGGCAGACTCCGATATCGACCGTCCTGGACGCGCGAAGAATGGAATTAATGAAGCAGGACGAATACCTGATGACCCAGGTCGATCGCCAGATGGCATTAGTAGAAATTGAAATGATGACGGGAACACCGTTACAATAACTTATGAATTTTATTTCGAGGATACATAGTATGAAAACATTCATCGTCACACTTTCTCTTGCCGCAGCGCTCATGATTTCATCGTGCGGGAAGCCGGCGTCATCTCATCAAGAACACGCGGATTCCACGGCGGCCGGACAAACAGCCGATTACTACACCTGTCCGATGCACCCGCAAGTTCACATGGAAAAACCGGGTGTCTGTCCGATCTGCGGGATGGATCTTGTCAAGGCAAGCAACGGCAGAACAATGGACCAGACATCGGACGAACCGATGATCCCGTTGAACGACAGAGAGCAAATTCTGGCAAATGTTTCGACCGTACCAGTCGGGTATGAACCGATTGACTATACAATTCGGGCGTTCGGCACAATGGAAATTCCCGAACCAAACAACACCGTTATCAGCGCAAGGTTTAACGGGCGTATTGAAAAATTATACGTCAATGCGGTCGGCGCAACCATTAAAAAAGGACAGCCGCTTTTCGACATCTATAGTCCGGATATTATTCAAGCGGCCAATGATTATCGTCAAGTCATCACAACAAATTCTCACACCGGCGGCAATCTTGCGGCCATCGCCAAGTCCAAATTAACATTGCTTGGACTCACCGACGATCAGATCAGCAATCTTGATGCTCAAACGCCGGTCCCCCTCGTGTTCACCTATTATTCTCCGGCATCAGGCACCATCATCGATAAAAACATTGTCGAAGGAATCTACGTGACGGAAGGAACCTCGCTCTACAATGTGTCCGATATTTCACGTCTCTGGAATATCGCAGAAGTGTACGAATCAGATGCTGCACAGATTCGTGCCGGCGAGCGTGCAACCATCTCGATCGCAGGCTTTCCTGAGAAACAATTCCCTGCGGTCGTTTCGCTCGTCTACCCTGTCGTTAATCCGCAGACTCGTACCGTCAAAGTTCGATTGACGGTCAACGCAATGAACGAACCGTTGAAACCGAATATGTACACCGAAACAGTTTTTCACCGCTCAATGGGAAGATCGCTCACCGTTCCGGTCGGCGCTGTACTGATTACCGGAAAACGCAATCTTGTCTATGTCAAAACAGAACATGAAAATCATTTTGAAGCGCGCGAAATCGGGCTCGGCGTTCGATTTCACGACCGCTACGAAGTGAGATGGGGATTGACGAAAGGCGAGGTTGTCGTCGCCGAAGGAGGATATCTGATCGATTCCGAAAGTCAGTTGAAAACCGGCGCCGGGGTCGAACATCAGCATGAAACAGCTGCTTCTCCGAAGAAAGAAAATGACATGCCGGGGATGAAAATGGATTAAATGCAAAATACAAACCGAGTATCACCAATAATAACCATACAAGGAGATTCACTATGAAAAACAGATTGATGTTCACCGTTCCGGTCCTCATACTGCTGATGATGACGAATGCTTCCGTCTCTTCAGGACAGGATACAATGGCACAGACCTGCAGCGGCTGTTGCGGCGGAAAAGACGCTGCCATGGCAATGATGCGGGACCACAGCATGCAGAAGCACGGGCATGCCTCAAAAGATACGGCTGCGCAAAAAGATGGAATGAAAATGCACGCCGTCTATTCGTGCCCGATGCATCCCGCTGTGACTTCATCAACACCGGGCACATGTCCGCAATGCGGGATGGAGTTGAAAAAAGGAAAAATGAAAATAATGCATGATTCTACCCGCCACGAGAAGATGATGGGAAAACTTTCCCCGGAAGCGAGAGAAAAAATGAAACTGATGATGACGGGGAAATATAACTGCTGCATCGAAGATCCGTGCGACATGTGTGTTGACGAAGGAGGCTGTAGCTGCAAAAATGCGGTTAAAAATGATAAACCTGTTTGTAAAGAGTGCTACGAAGGATGGCAGCATGGAAAAGGAGATGTTTCAGGAAAAAGCCCGAACGATATCAAAAAAGAAAACAATCATGAACATTAACATCGTTCTGACGAAGAATCAATGCACAATCACTAACATTCAAAAACCTCTGCAGGGCAGCACAACCCGCCCTGCAGATAAAAACTAATCAAGAAACACTGCCATGAATAAAATACTAATTCCCATCGCCGCGATCCTTCTATTCTTCGGCTGCAAAAAAGAAGACATGGCCGGCGTCAATACGCCAGCGTCCGCTTCGTTAACAATTTCTCCGGCCGACAATCAATCCGGCGTCAGTGCGGCGGCGGATATTGTTGTCACGTTTGAAAGGAAAATCGACCCCGGCGCTGTTCAAAATAACTTTCATCTCATCTCGGCAGAATCTCTTGCCGATTCAATGATGCCGGGAAATACAATGATGGGTCACATGTCAATGATGTCCGCGATGGGAAACCGTTCAGCCATGAATTATTTAGACAGTGTTCATTCGCTTCACGGATCGTTCACGTGGAATACCGACAGCACTATCTGCACGTTCGATCCCGATTCATTGTTCCATGCGACAACGCAATACATGATCCATTTCGATCAGCCGATGGTAGATATGATGGAACAGAGGATGGGATCGATGGAAATGATGGGATATAACGGATCATCGACAGAGACCGGTCTGGCATTTCATTTCACAACAGAGACCGGGGCAATGCCAAATGGCAGTCATGAGATGCATCATTGAATTGGCATCGCATGAATAATAGAGATAGCGTCAGCTTCCTTGTATTTCTTTCACTATCTCTCTTACCATTGTCATCATGGATGCACATACTGCCAATGTTGGTACAGAAGCTTTTTTCAGAATTGTGATCGATCATTACTTCGGTCAAATTACTGTTCTTGGTTTTAATAAATTTAGTATTAAAGTTTAGACTGCCTAAAACTGTGAAGTTGTTCATCCTGCTTTCCAGAATGAACAACTTCAAGCGTTCTGTTGAGTATATCAAATGTTCATGTAGAAATCGTGGATAGTCCTTTTAACTTCATCCGAATCACCCTCGTCGGATGTCTCAATCGTAATTGTCGAAGGATCAACTTCAATTCTGCGATTTCCGCTTTTCTACAATACTGTAAATAATCGGTAGAACAAACAGTGTTAAAAGTGTTGAAGTAACCAACCCTCCAATCACGACTGTAGCAAGTGGACGCTGCACTTCAGCACCGGTTCCATGAGATAATGCCATAGGGATAAAACCTAAACTTGCCACTAATGCAGTCATCAAAACCGGGCGAACTCTATCAGCAGCTCCTTTAATTATTGCAAATTCAAGATCATGTCCTTCTTTGAGCAATTGATTGATATAAGAAATCAAAACAATTCCATTAAGAACTGCTACGCCGAATAATGCTATAAATCCGATGAGGGCTGAAACACTTAAATGCAGATCTCTAACGAACAACGCGAATATACCCCCGCTCAAAGCAAATGGAAGATTCAGCAAGATCAAAAATGAATGTCGAAGATTACCGAAGGTTGTAAAGAGTAAAATAAAGATCAGGAAGATTGAGAGAGGAACGACAACCAATAATCGTTCCGTTGCGCTCTCCTGATTCTTGAATTGTCCACCCCACGTTGCGTAATATCCTGCAGGAAGTTTTATCTTTGCATCAATTTGTTTTTTGGCTTCAGAAACAAAACTGCCGATGTCCGTTCCCCTGACATTGCACTCAACGACGATACGCCTCTGGCCAAACTCCCTGCTTACCTGCACCGGCCCTTCCTCTGCTATGACTTTCGCTACTTCACCAAGCGGTACATTACCACCCGATGGCAAATGAACAAGAGAGTTTTCAATGGATTGTATATCGCTTCTCTTATTCTCGGGATACCGCACAATGACATCAAACCGTGCTTGTCCTTCAAATATCTCTGACGCTTCCTTTCCTCCTATCGCTATTTCTACTACTTGTTGAACATCGGATATATTTAAGCCATATCTGGCAATTGCATCGCGATTAAAATAAATGTTGAGATAAGGTTGTCCTGATATTTGCTCCGTCGAGACATCGGCAGCGCCTTGAACACTTCCAACGACAGCGGCTATTTCTTCTGCTTTTTGTTTCAAGACGGTAAGATCATCTCCGAATATTTTGATTGCGATATCAGATTTTATACCGGAAACCAACTCATCGACACGCATTGCAATTGGCTGGGTTACATTAAAATTCACACCCGGGACATGCTCCAACTCTGCAACCATTTTGTCGACTAATTCTTCTTTCGTCCTCACTGTCCATTGTTCTTTGGGTTTTAAGGTGATATAGATGTCACTCAAATTTACTCCCATCGGATCCGTAGCAATATCAGGCCGGCCAAGACGACCGACAACAAATTCCACTTCCGGAAATTGCATTAATATCTTTTGAACCTTCTTTTCCATTTCAATCGACTCAGTCAACGAAATACTTGGCATCCTAATCGGTTGGATAAGGATTGCCTCTTCATCAAGTTCCGGGATAAATTCCGTGCCAAGCATTGGGATAACTGCAATTGAAGCTGCAAAAAGACAAACAGCGGATGATATCACGATCCATTTACGCTTAAACGCCTTCTCCAACAATGTAGTATAGTGCTTTCGAATCCAGACAGTCATTTTGGGTTCTCGATGATTCGATTTCACTTTTAGAAAAAGGGAACTGAGAACTGGAACGAACATTAAGGTTAAAATGAGAGAGCCAACCAGCGCGACCACTACCGTGATTGCCATTGGGACAAACATTTTTCCTTCAATACCCTCCAATGTTAAGATGGGAACGTAAACAGCGATGATAATAAGAATTCCGAAAACAATAGGACGGCCAACCTCTTTAGCGGCTGCTTCAATCACTTGCACTTTTGTTTTTTTGGAATCACCCTGCTGTAATCTTCGTTCAAAATTTTCCACCATTACTACGGATCCGTCAACGATCATACCAAAATCTATTGCCCCAAGGCTCATCAGGTTGGCTGATATTTTCAACCAATCCATTCCGATAAATGCAAACATCATCGATAACGGAATAGAGGATGCAACAATAAGCCCGCCTCTCACATCACCAAGAAAAATAAGAAGCACAGCGATGACAAGAATTCCACCTTCCACAAGGTTAGTCTTTACAGTGGAAATCGTTTTATTCACCAGATCTGTTTGATCATAATATGCGTGGATCTTCACATGGGGCGGAAGAGTTTTGTTGATTTCTTCAACTTTACTCTTTACTCTCTCGATGACCTTCCGGCTATTCTCCCCTTTCAGCATCATGACGATTGCAGCCGCTACTTCACCCCGTCCTTGCATCACCACTGCACCTTGACGAACCTCAGCGCCTAATGTTACTTTTGCGATGTTTCGAATGAACACCGGAGTTCCGGATTCATTCTTCACGACGATATTTTCAAGATCGTGTTCATTCTTCGCTTGTCCTATTCCTCTGATGATATACTGTTCTGAAGAATGTTCCAGATAATTTCCTCCCGAAATACTGTTATTTTTTTCCACCGCTTCAAATACATCGTTCAGTGTTAATCTATATGACAACAGCTTTTCCGGTTCGATCAATATTTGGTATTGTTTGACCAGACCACCAAAGCTATTTACTTCTGTCACACCGGGAACGGTTCGCAGTTGAGGTTTGATGACCCAATCTTGAATTGAACGCAGACCCATTAAATCCACACTGTCGCTCTCCAGGAAATACTGATAGATCTCACCCATACCCGAAGTTATCGGCCCCATTTTCGGCTCCGGAACGGTTGGCGGAAGCTCACTTTTGACACCTTGTAATCGCTCCAACACTATTTGTCGGGCAAAATAGATATCCACCCCATCTTCAAATACGACCGTAACAACGGCTAATCCAAATTTTGAGATTGAACGGACTTCAGTCAAACGAGGTAATCCATTCAATGACACTTCAATCGGAAATGTTACTAACTTTTCAACCTCAACGGGTGAAAGCCCCGGAGCCTCGGTGATGATCTGCACTTGAACATTGGTAACATCGGGGAATGCATCTATCGGCAAGTTACTTAATGAGTGTAGCCCAAAGGCAATAATCAGTATGACCATTGCAACCACCAGTAATCGTTGCTTAAGTGAAAATTCAATTATTTTATTTAACATTTCGTTAGTGCTCCTCTCCGAATGTTTCTTTCGCAAGTTCTGACTTTAAAAAGAAACCACCGTTTACAACGATCTTCTCTCCGATAATTAAACCATCAACCACTTCTGCAAATTCTTTTGTTTCAACACCGGTTCTGATGTCGCGGCGTTCAAATGTTGAGTCATTGAGGGCAATGAATACAAAATGTTTTTCAGTATCTCCCATTAAAGCAGTTGAAGGTATTTTGATGGTTTCTTTCCCGAATTGTGTTTGGATCTTAACGTTGCAAAACATTTCCGGTTTTAACTTACGCGAAGAGTTATTTAATTCAATCCGAGCTTTTACGGTCCGGGATTTTTCATCAACAACATTATAAATACTCGTTATACTGCCGAAGAAAGAAATCGGATAGAATGTTGTCGTAACTTCTGCCTTCATTCCGGTATTCACCCTGGGGAGATCATGTTCATAGACATCTGCCAATACCCAGACTGTTGAAATGTCTGCACAATCGAATAGTTCTTCGCCAGCTTGAATGAACATTCCCTTTTTAATCTTACTCTCAATAATTGTTCCCGAAAATGGAGCCCGTATCGAGTAATATTGCCTAGGCTTTTTCGTTACCCTTAAATCCTCGATATCTGATTCATTTAGTTCAAGAATCATCAACTTTTGCTTAACCGATTCATACAGCGAATTTGCAGTTGATTGCTCATCTTCAGACCCTTGCTTTGAACGTTCTATCCTTTCCAAAGCTTGAATGAATTCATACTGAAGCGAAATGAACTCCTGGCTATATATTTCTGCCAATTTCGAGTGGACAGTAATATTATCATTTGTATAGGCGTTCACATTTTCAACTCTTCCGGATATTCGGGAGGTAACAAGAGCAACTTTCCGTTCATCAAATCCTACTTTACCTGATAACGCAAGAGGAACTGCGATTGATTTTTCTTGAACTTTCTCTGTTTTTATCCCGGCGTGAAATATCTTATGCTGGTCAAGATGCACGATCATGCTTTGGGTTTCTTCTTTGTGATATTCGATCGATTCTGTTTGAATCTTTCTCCCGTCATTCTTACCGCATCCGACAAATACGATCGCAAAAATAACACCTATTACTATTTCAAATATTTTATTCATCATATGTATTTTTCTTTCCTCATTGGGGTTAGTCAGTGATTAACTCTGCTGCAACTTCAAGTTCAGCAAGAGCGTTCTCATAATTGGCTACCGATCGGATATATTCTTCCTGCATAGTTCTAACAGACCGGTACACATCAAATAGATTCAATAGATCGATTTGATTGTTGCGATATTGTGATAGAGCAACAGACTGCATTTCGCTTAGCCCTTTTTTTAGAATCTGTTCAATATTTTTCATTTGCCGTCCTGCTGATTGAACGCTGGCATATGCACTCTTCAGATTATTCCGGATTTTATATTCCACGGCACGGAGTTGAACTTCTGCAATACTTAATTGCGCGATAGCGTCCTCAACAAGTCCTTGCGGCTCTTGCCAGAACCATAAAGGCACTGCGACTTTGAATTCTACGCCAAGAAATGAACTGGATGGTGTTCTGCGTTGGTATGCCAGACCAACGCCGTAATCAGGATAATAACTGGACTTAGCAAGTGTAACATTACTTTCCTTTTTTTCTATTTGCAATCTCTTCATTTTTAAAATATTACTCTGACGTATCAGCACATCGATAACGGAATCTTTATTGACAATGATTGGTTGGAACACCAACGAATCTTGTGGGATATAGTACGTCGCCGAAGAATCACCAATACTATTCTTCAAAGCTGACTGCATCCTAATGTCATTATTCTTCGCTTCGAGCAAATCGTTATGCAGCCGAGCCGTTTCTATTTCAATGCGCACAACATCAAAATATTTCGCTTCGCCGGTTTTATATTTATCGGTTATTGTTGACTGAAAATCAGAGAACATCATTAATTGTTTTTCAATATTTCGGACAACCTCTCTCGAATATTGGGCATTGATATATGCCTTCCTAATGCTATTCGTCACTAATACTTTAGCTTGTTCCACGCCTGCAATTGCTATTTGCTCATCAAATGACGCGCTGGATATTCGATTACTTCTTTTGGTCGGATATTCAAAAAATTGTGATATGCTAATGTCTTTTTCATTGGCTGAACCAAACTTGTATCCCGATGGGACTTCATTCAAAGTAAATCCAATCTCAGGGTTTTGGATTTTGCCGGCTTGCAATATTTTCCCCCGAGCTGATTTGACCTCATGCCGGGATTGAAGAATAATGGGATTTGAAGACAATCCCAGAGTAACTGCTTCATGTAATGAAATATTCTTTGTTGTCTGTGCTGTCATGAATTGAATACTCATTAACAGGATATAGACAACGTAAAAAATTTTTCTCACGTTGACCTCGTTAAAATATAAAATGGTTTATAGACTCTCGAAATAGAGAGAATAGGATCCAGTGTTGTATGACAAAATGAGGATTGTTAAGCTTTTTTTGGCGGTTGCCAAATAGAGGTATTAAAATCTGAGGATGGTCCGTTCAAGAGAAACAAACCAAAGGAAGTTGTAAATGTAAACGGGGTTGAGATCGTTGGAGTAGAAACAACAGTTTCAAAGATCACGCCGCAACAATTGCAGAGACAAAAGATAGGACATTCATCTTGAGCGGCGTCGGCTGATTTATCGACATGCGAAGGAGCAATGCTTCTACTCTCTGCACAGATATCTGCACAAGGAAATACAGAAGAGGTAAAAAAGAATAGTGATACTATAAATGTTAAAAATTTCATTATTGAAAAATACACAAATAAAATAAAAATTCATAATCAGAGTAACTCACTGTCAGGATTAATATTTGCCGGTGATATGCAATAAGAAGGTAACAAATCAATCCAACCGGAACACCGATTGCCGCATCACACAGCGCAACAATATCACCGGGCATTAGGAATGTTCGTGACGCACCAATAAAAATGCCGCAGACGGTTATCGTCTGCGGCATTCGGTGTGAAGTGAATTTCAAGCGTTCGTCGTTATTTTCTGTCGATTCTTTTCAATGCGTCAACTGTGCCCCTGTCAATCAGTCACGATCGCAAGATGTTTCTCCCGCCAGAACACTTCCGGCTTCACGATCACCAGCACGGAGTGCCCCGAGACCGATTCTTCGATGGCATAGCTCGATTCCTCCCGCAGCGGAACGATCTTGTCGATGGTTCCCTGGACCGGAATGATCGTTTCCGATGTTCTGTCGATCGGCTGGAACAGATCGTCGCTGAACGCCGAGGCGAGCACCGTCGTCGTGCCGGTCAACCCCCACAGGATACCCCCTTCGTCGGCAATCACTCCTTTGTCTTTCAGCTCGTCGTGATTTCCTGACACCACGTAAACCGTGTTCAGTTTCCGGGTGTTCTCGCCGATGGTACTGTCGCGTTCGGCGATCATCGATGTGTTCACCGCGATGACCTTCGCTTTTTCCTGCACGTCGGACTCCAATTCCTGAACGCGCGCGGTGAGTTGAGCAACTGATTGCTCCCGTTCATCGAGACTTGCCTTCAATTCATCAACCATTTTTTTCAAGCCGGTGTACTGGGTTGATGAACCGCGGAGCCGCTTCTCGAGTGCCGCGATCTTTCTGCGGTTTTCCGACAGCAGCATCCGCACATCCGAGATCCGCTCGATGATCTTTTCCTTCACCTCCATCGTATTCAATGCCGTCTTCCCTTCAGTCTCAGAGGTCTTCGAGACGACATTTTTTTCGATCGCCCAGGCGCTTTCCATCGTCGAATTGATCTCGTTGATCGACGAAGTCACCTCTTCGATGAATCGGTCTTTGGATGCCAGTTGTGCTTCCATCTCCTTATTCTTCTGCTCCAGTTCATCCTGCTGCGAGCAGCCTGCAATGATCAATGCCGCTCCAAAGGCCAGATACATGGTTTTCCGCATACAACTACCCTCCTCTCACAATAGTTTTCCGGAAGCGTACAGCTTCGGAAACAGTTGAACAGTACGGCGCATTGAAATTCCTACACCTGCTTCAATAAACAGTACAATCCGGAGAATTGTTCATTAAAAAAGATTAACAGAAGTCAAATGACTTTTTTGACCCAAAAGCGGGGATTCGAGCGGGTGTAAGAATTCCCGATGTGAGGAAAAACACAGGAGGGAAAAGACAGAATGAAAAACAGCTGAACGGCCGGAAGACCGTTCAGGATATGAATATTTCTCCCGGGATGTACATTTAAGGACACGGACTTCCGTCCGTGTCTTACATTACATTAATAGGTTTTCAGTGTTATTTCTGTCTGTTTCCCATCGTATCGGGTTATTCTGAATATACAATCGAATGTTATTCAATTCTTTTTCATTCCGAACAATTCGATCGTAAAAACGAGATTGCCAGATATCGGCGCCAGGAAGATCCTTTCGGACCAACAAAGTTACGATTGCTTTGAAATTTCGAACAATAAATGACAATGATTTTTTTTGCGGATAAAATTTAATTTCTTTGATTTCTCGTCCTTCACCAGGATTATCGATCACCAGAAGACCATGAATGTGATTCGGCATTATTACAAATTCATCCAAATGTATATACCGCCATTTAACTGGAATATTTACCAAGCATTCATTTACAATTGATCCTATTTTCGATAACTGCGTTTTATGATTCTGTATAGACCCTAATAATTCTTCCCTGTTTTTCGTACAGATCGTTACAAAATAAATTCCCGAACTGGCATAATTGTAATAGGGCAAACGATACTGTTTATGCTGTTTGTATTTCATATCGAAAATGTAGGAACGGTCGGAAGACCGTTCCGGACATGAATATTTCTTCCCGGATGTACATTTAAGGACACGGACTTCCGTCCGTGTCCTACAGGATAAAAAAATATGTTCTTTTTTCCTTTTTGACGCTGACCCGGTGTGAAGACACACCGGCAGCAGATCATGAATTCTGCTGTGAAGCGTTTTGCACAAGCAGGTCGTTGATCAATTGTGCAAATGCGGCGGGATCTTTTACCTTCGACCCCTCGGCGACAACGGCCTGATCGTGAAGCAGTTTTGTGTATGTTGCAACTCTCGGATCGTTGGCATTGGCATCATAGATCTTCTTCAATGATTGCACGACCGGATGTTCGATATTCAATTCAAGGATCCGTTCTGCCTGTTTCGATTCATCCATCTGTCCCATCTTCTGCATGATCCGTTCCATGTTCGCGCTCATTGCATCCTTGTCGCTGACAAGGCACGATGCGCTTTCCTTCAGCCGTGACGAGACCCGTATTTCTTTAATATTCTCCAGCTTCATTTTCATCGCGGCAAAGAGCAGGGCAAATTCCTTCTGTGCTTCCTTGTTCTCTTTTTCTTTCTCCGGCGGAATCTCGCTCTTGTCCGCGGCGATTAGTTTCTTCCCTTTGTATTCGGTCATGTACGGAAGGATGAACTCGTCGATCGGATCGGTCATGAAGAGCACGTCCCACCCTTTCGATTTGAACAGTTCAAGGTACGGCGTGTGAATGACCGTCTCGCGGTCTTCGCCGGTCATATAGTAGATCTCCTTCTGCTCCGAGGGCATCTGTTCGACGTACTGCGAGAAGGAGATGAATTTCTTCTCTTCCGTCTTCAGCGATTCGAACAGCAGCAGGTCGGACAGCTGTTCTTTGTTCGCCCAGTCGCCATGCACCCCTTCTTTAATGAAAGAACCGAATTCCTTGTAGAACGTAACATAATTGTCGTAATCGTTCTTCTTCATCTCTTCAAGGTCGCCGATGACTTTCTTGACGAGATTTGTTTTGATCTTTTCCAGCATCGGATTCTGCTGCAGGATCTCGCGCGAAACGTTCAGCGGAAGATCGGCGCAGTCCACAACACCCTTCACAAACCGGAGGTACGGCGGAAGCAGCTGCTCGCAGTGATCCATAATGAGCACCCGGCGGATGTACAGCTTCGGGCCGACTTTCGTTTCGCCGAACATCATGTCGAACGGCTTTTTCGCCGGAATGAACACCAGCACTTTGAACTCGACAACCCCTTCGCCGGTATAGTGAATGGTCCGGGCAGGCGCAGAGAAATCGTTCGAAATCTGCTGATAGAATTGTTCATATTCCTCCTTCGTCACATCCGATTTTGACCGGAGCCATAGCGCCTTTTGAGAATTCAGCGTCTCTTCCGTCACGGTTTTGTTCTTCTTATCATCTTCCCGTTCGACATCCATCACCACGGGATGCTCAATGAAATCGGAAAATTGTTTGACAAGCGAACGGATTTTCCATTCTTCCAGAAAATCTTTTTCATCGGCCTTAAGATGAAGAGTGACATCCGTTCCGCGCCCCGCTTTGTCAATCGACTCAAGCGTATATTCTCCCTGTCCGTCGGAGACCCACTTCACCCCCTGCGAGGGATCGCCTGCGGTCCGCGACACGACCGTGACCATATCGGCCACCATGAACGCGGAATAGAACCCGACGCCGAATTGCCCGATCAGTTCCGGACGGGCGGCCGCTTCGGCGTTCTTCAGTTTTTCAAGGAATTCTTTCGTCCCCGATTTCGCGATCGTTCCGAGATTGTCGATGATCGTTTCGCGCGACATGCCGATCCCGTTATCGGAGATGGTGAGCATATTAGCATTTTTGTCCGCAGTAATCTTGATCTTCCACTCTTTATTGTTTTCCAGAACGGCGTCGTTATTGATCGAATCGAAACGGATCTTATCGATCGCATCGCTGGCATTGCTGATCAGTTCCCGGAGAAACACTTCTTTGTGGGAATAGAGCGAATGGGTGATGAGATTCAGCACCTGCTTCAGTTCGCTTTTGAATTCTTTCTTTTCAACTGTTGATGACATACACATCCCTGATTAATGAATAAATCGTTATTGCGGTTTAAATTTAAATGAGAAAAATATTTTTGGCAAGTGCGGTTCAGGCAAAAATTTTGATGCTGCAGCCGGGAATAGTTACGAAAAAATTAGAATAACCAGCAGCACTGCCAACGCCGGGACACCCTGCTTAAGAAAGATCGATTTGGAAGCGGTGACCCCGCCGTACACCCCCGCAGCCGCAACGCATGAAACAAAAAAGAGAGCAATATTCCTTGACCACACGGCATCATGGATGAGCAGCGACCAGATCAAACCGGCGGCAAGAAATCCGTTGTACAACCCCTGATTCGCGGCGAGGACCTTCGTCGGTTCAAAGAGTTCTTCGGAAAGCATCCGAAATGTCCTTTTCCCCGCCTTGGTCCATGCAAACATTTCCAGCCAGAGAATATACAGATGTTCTAGGGCAATGAGAGCGACAAGAATTTTTATGAAAACCGGCATATGGTTAGATGGTTATGATTGAACATTATTTGACGGCGTAATTCATCGAACGAAGTTTTTCCGTAATGCGCCCCCGCTGATCCCCCTGAATTTCGATCTCTTTCCCCTTCACTGTTCCTCCGGCACCGCAGAACTGTTTCAATGTTTTTGCGATTTCTTCGATGACATCGGGATTGTGCTGCAAGCCGGAAACGATCGTGACACTTTTTCCTTTTCTCCCTTTCGTATCGAGGAATACCCGGAGCACATTCCCTTTTCCGTCGTGAATCTTTTGCACCGCAGGAACGGATTTTTTCCCCCGTTCTTTTTCGGGAAGCAGTTGTTCAAGATCGGAGAGTGATGTCAGTTTCATTCTAATGATTCCAGATACAGTTGTTCAACTTTTTTCCGCGCCCAGGGTGTTTTGCGGAGAAAGACCAAGCTCGATTTTATGCTCGGATGATCGGTGAAGCAGCGGATGCGGATCATCAATCCCAGTTCCTCCCAGCCGTACGTCTCAACGAGCCGGTGTAGGATCATTTCCAGTGTTACTCCGTGCAATGGATTGTTCGGCTGAGTCATCGAATCACTTCATCAACACCATTTTTTTCAAAAGGAAACGGCTGCCGTTCTGGAGCCGCGCAAAATACAATCCGCTCGACAGCCCAGAACCGTCAAATGTGACCGAGTAATTTCCCGTAGTCTGTTCGGTATTCACCAGGGTTGCCACTTCTTTCCCGATGACATCGTACACTTTTAACGTGACAAAACCGTTCGTTGGCAATCGATAATTAATCACCGTAGACGGATTGAACGGATTCGGGTAATTCTGTTCAAGAACAAACTCCGAGGGATACATTTCGATGCGCGGCACCGAAACTGCGAAATCGGTAATGCCCAGGTAATCGGCGATGCCGTTGAGAACGGCCCGTGCGGTCGTATCGAATGCATGCGCGCCCGGATCGTTCATATCTTCATAGGTCAGCGCGAGGACATTTTCGCGATGATTGTACCAGAACCAGCTTTCGGGGTACTGCGTTGCCGCCGTCGATGTCCAGCTCACAAAGAACGTATGCGGCTTGATCCCTCCGGGAAAATGGTACCGAACCGTATCGATGAATGTTATTTCCATGTTCGAGAAGAGATCGGATGTCCCGTTGGCTGTATGATAGACAAAATACCGCTCTTTTCCGTAGGCCGAATGCATGTTCAATGCTATTTGCACCGGATTTGATTCCGCCATCAACCGCGTAAAAGTTTTTCGCAGCACTTTTACTTCCGGCTGGCTCAGGCTTGTATCGACACTCCAATTGCTCTCGATATCGATCCCGTTCGCGTTCTCCCGCGGTTTCTCCAGTTCAACGCCGTCTGGATTATACATCGGCATAATATTGAACACGCAGCTGTCACGCAGGGTTTTGCCGATCAGCGTATCGGTCAGTAGTATTTTGATGATCTCATTCGTTACCCAGGTTCCCTGCACTTCCCCCGGATGTGTGCGGGCATGTATCCAAATTCTGTGCCGCGGATAAAATGTCGCCAGTGTGTCTTCGATCGTCAGCAGAAACATCGGCCTGTTTTGAACTGTTACGCCGACAGAATCGACCTTCACAAACGGGCTTTTTTTCCATTGTTGAATGTCAGCCAAAAGCGAATCGAATCCATATCCCCAGTGTGTCCCGGCCAATTCCTTATAGAGCCGTGTTGTGGTATCAGGATACCCGCACGGATCGCGTTCGATGAACTGCGCAGCGGCAAACGAAGAGGTGACAATGAAGAACAAGAATATTTTTTTCATGATTTCCGATACCGTCGAATAAGAATAAACTCGGCAAAATGAGATTCAATTGCAACGATGTATAAAAAAAAAGGCACGCAGTGCTGCGTGCCTTCCATTGTCCGCCGATAAATAAGGTTAACGGAGCAAGACAAGTTTTTTCAATTCCGACCTGCCGTTCGATTCCAGCCGGGAAAAATATATTCCGGAAGAAAGATTTTTGGCATTGAACACCACTTTATATTTCTGCCCCGGTTCGGCCGTACTGTTAAACAATTCGGCAACTTCCTGTCCCAGCACGTTGAATATCTTCAATGTCGCCGGAGCCCGCTGCGCTACCGTGAATTCTATCACCGTCGTGGGGTTGAACGGATTCGGGTAATTTTGAGACAGGCGGAATTCCCTTACCGTTGTTGGTTCGTTCTTAACATCCATAATGATATCGCGCGTATCCAGAACTGAACCGGTGGCAAAATCGCAAAGGAATAATCTTCCCCCCATCCATTGGTTTTGATCCGGATTGACCTGATAATTGTACGCATAAGCGGCCGCCCAATAGATTTTCGATGTATCAACGGCTCCGCTTCCGCCGAACCATCCGTTCTTCTGATCGGACAACGACAGTTCAATGGCAAATTCCCATTGCGATGGAATGGGCTGTTCCCGAACCATCGTTCCTCCGGCTGCTTCAACATTGGCAATGACCGCGGCACTCGATGCTGCCAAATCATAGTTCGTGATCTCTTTCATTGTGGAGAGCCATTGAAAATACATCGGATCGATATCGTCAATGCTGTAATCCATCGTCCCAAGGTGTATTGATTTCCCCTGGGTATTTCCGTTGATACTATAGGCAAATTCCCATGACCGGGCCCGGCCCTGAATGTCGACTTCCCATCCCGATATTCTCCGCAGAGAACGGTCCGCAGGAAGATTGGCTGCCGCCATACTGTCGGCCTTGTGAATCACATCATGGAATAGATTCGGAGTGAGTGTGAAGAATGTGAGATTGACCCCGGTCAACGAAACGTTGTTCACCACGATCGAGTC
>Ga0172379_10005613_pt1 | contig 17437 bp, 13 predicted proteins | sample GrowelOW334metaG_FD_119756 | JGI IMG/M metagenome (GOLD analysis project Ga0172379, IMG submission 119756) | Groundwater microbial communities from an aquifer near a municipal landfill in Southern Ontario, Canada - Groundwater well OW334 metaG | ecosystem: Environmental > Aquatic > Deep... | reverse complement strand
CGTCCGGTGCAAGACCAGGTTCAGGCTTGAGTCCAGGGCTAAATCTAGGTGGAGGCAGGCCGGGAGCAAAGTTTGGCTCTACACCGAGGCCGTTTGGCCGCCAATCGGGTGGTAATTCTCGGTCATGGGGTGGCCCAAAATCGGGAGGTCCAAAAATATGTCGGCGAAACGGAGGATGTCTGCGCACCTTTTGAGTCAAGGTTGATGGCAGTTCAATTGGTTCTCCGCCTAATTGTTTGCCATCATCGTCAAATAAGTAGTATTTGACCTGATATATACCACCGAAGTTTTTCAGTATGCCATCCCAATTAGCACTAGGTGATGAGCGCAGTTGTTCGCTGATGGCGTCGGCCACAGAGTCAATGTGGTTGCCGGCCGGGCTCTGTAAAAGGGCTTCCCAGCCCAGGCCAAATTGGGCATTGAAGCTGACAAAAGGTACGGCTACCAACAGGGTGATGTAGATAATGAGTAGATAGAGAAATTTCAAAGCCAGACTTTGTCTGCGAGGCAGAAGGTCTCTTGTTTTCATTGGCGTTCAGACTGGTCTATCAGCATGTAGCCAGCCGCGCGCACAGTGCGAATGAACCTAGGGCTTTTAGGATCGTCTTGCAGTTTGCGGCGCAGTGCTGAAATGTGCACATCGATGGTGCGGTCGAAGATGTCGTAGTTGCGCTCTCTGATTTCGTTTAATAGATGTTCGCGAGTTTGTACCCGCCCTTTCGCTTGGGCCAGCACCACCAGAAGATCAAATTCGACCGGCGTCAGTGCCAAAAGTTCTTCGCCAAGCGTGGCTCTGCGAGCTAACAAATCTATAGTTAAAGCGCCCACGACGATATCAGTTTTGCTGCTTTGCTCACCAGCTTTAGTGCGACGTAAAACTGCTCTGAGGCGTGCTAATAGCTCTCGGGGAGAGAATGTTTTGGGCAGATAGTCGTCGGCACCAATTTCCAGCCCGACAATTCGATCTGTTTCATCGCCAAGGGCTGTCAGCATGAGAACCGGTATCTGTGTCTGCTCTCTCAGCTTTTTTAATACGGCATAGCCGTCCAGACCGGGTAGCATTACATCTAATATGATTGCATCAAAACCATGACCAACTGACATTTGCAGGCCAGCATTGCCATCGTGGACGGCTGTCACCTCGTAACCATAGCGGTTTAAATAATCTGAAATCAGCCGGCAATATTTCTGGTCGTCATCCACTAGCAGCAGTCGGCTGCGCTGCCCTGTTGGAGTTTCACTAGAGATAGTGTCGAGATTGGTCACTGGCTTTGTCACTGTTATGGTTATGACTCTACTGTATTCCAATGTTAGCCTATCGCTATTAAGGCGCCTTTACAAAACCTTTAAAGTCGGGGTTTTGGCAACATAAATCCTTTACCAGATTGGTCTTCAATGAAAGAGTGACGGCAAGGCAAATTTGAGGCCTTTGCCCCGATTGTCAGTTGGAGGAGGTGCCATGAAAGCGATTCACGCTTCTTACTTAGTAGCTATAGTCTGTGCTGCATTAGGAGGAAATATGGAGACTGTATCAGCACAGGGTGATAGTTCTAGCGAAGATTTTTTGATTAAGACACAGCTGGGCAAGGCACCACAAGCGATGCATCAATTGAGCGATGGTTCTCTACCAAGCAAAACCAAAGTCAATATTTCGAGTAAGGGTCCAGCTTGCGGACCCGCTGGGCCAGATGGTGGCCCGCCACATGGTGGTCTGAGAGGCCACTTCCCTGGCGGCCACTTCCCTGGTAATCCGCCGGGACCAGACCCTGAATTTATTAAGACCCTTGGACTGAGCGATGATCAGCGGGAGAAGCTTCATGCTATTCGCGAGAAAGAGCATTTAGCCGCGGCATCCCGTATTTCTGAGTTAGTCAAGTTGCGCCATCAACTAATGGAGTCGCTTACTGGTAGCGGCAAATCTGACGGTAACGATGCTTTAGCTATTCAACGCCAGATCAATAGCCTGGAGAATGCTAATCAGTTAGACCGAGTTGCCTCGATGCTTGAGGCTAAGGCAGTCTTTACCGATGAGCAGCATAAGCAACTGCGTCGCCACATGCTTGAACATGAACCGTTTATGGGCCCTCCTCCAGGGCTAATGGGCCCTGGTGGTCCGATGGGTGGGCCTGGCGGTCCTATGGGGCGTCCAATGGGACGCGGCAGTAATGGACCGGGGCCAAGCGGGCCTATGGGCGGGCCCAAGAGTGTCTAACTCTGGTTTTAATTGATCTTTTGTTTGGCGATGAATGCTAGTCCAACTTGAAGTTTTTCCAAATGTTGATTGACTGTTTTTTGCCCTCCGGCAAACTCATAGTTTTCAAAGAAGGCAAACACTTCCTTGGCCAGTTCTGCGTCTAGCAAGCCAGTAACACCTTCAACCAGCCTGGTCATGATCAGGCTGGGGAAGGTCTTATTAATCTGCTCCCAATTGTCTCTGACAAAAGTCCAACCGACTTTACGGCCGTGAGGATTGAGCATGATGTTGCGCACCAGATAAGGTGCGTTCTGTCCTTTGACTTCACCGCTGAGTGTTTTTGCCAAAGTCTGCCCTAAAAGAGCTGAATCTTGAAACATAGCCAGGGAGTGCATGTAGCGCTCTTGCTCTTGGGGGGAGGTTCCGTTTTTGAACGAATTTTCAAATTGTTCAAAGCGGTTTTTGTCGCCGTTAGAGGCCAGAACTGTGACAACGGCAGATAGCACATCGGGCGCTAGAATGTTTTCGCCGCTAAGGTGTCTGTCGTAACGCAAGGCCGCTTCGCTAACGACGCTATTGTCACCACCGGTAGTGCCGAGGGCGGCAATCGCGAGACCTCTGAGCTGCTTGGTCAGCTCGCTCTCCCCTGTTTTTGTCTCCCAGCCGAGGCGCTTATAGGTTGGAGATAGTATCTCTAGAGTTATTGCCTTGAGTTTATTGCCAGCTTTTTGGTCGCTGCTAAATGCTCTTTCGCAATATTGCAAGGCCCCAACTAGAACTGACCAGACGTTCTTATCTTCTTCGCCTTTGAACAGTTTTGTAAATTGCAGGAAGTCATCAACTTTTACAGTGCCATTCATGGTCAGAGCCCAAAGATCACTAGCAATATTGAAACGCTCTAGGGCACTCAATAGAGGTAAGACAGCTTGCAGTTTTTCTCTTAGCTCGGCACTGTAGTTGACTCGGTAAAAGCCGCTGCCACCAGCATTAATGACGAGCCATTCAATGTCATTGTCGAAGGCAATTTCAGTAGATTTGTCTTTCAGTAAAAGCGTTTTTTCAATCAGCTTGTCTTCGCCTTTTACTTTTGCCCTAAGCAAAATTGGCACCTGATAGACTTCTTGACCCATAGCTTTGTCGTCGAGATAATAGAAGCGTCTTTGACTGAGAGAAACTGTTTTTTTGTTAGAGTTTTGGTCTGCTGAAATCATTGGATAGCCTTCTTGGAAAATCCAAGAATTCATGATTTCTTGCACCGGTGCATTTGAGGCTGCCTCCAGAGATTGCCACAAGTCGTTGGTTTCGGTGTTGGCAAATTGGTGCTTCAGCAAGTAGCTATTGACACCACTTTTGAATTTATCTGGGCCAATAAATTGTTCTAGCATTCGTAGAACTGATGCCCCTTTCTCATAGGTCAATACATCGAACATACCGTTTGCTTCTTCAGGTGCATTGACGGGAAATTCAATTGGTCGAGTGGCACGCAGACCATCGGTAGCAAAGGCCATAGCTCTTGATACGCCGAAAGATTCCCAGCGCTTCCAGTTTGGTCTTAAATGATCAACAGCTACTAGTTCCATAAATGTAGCGAAGGCCTCATTTAGCCAGATACCGTTCCACCATTTCATGGTGGTGAGATTGCCAAACCACATGTGGGCTAACTCGTGAGCGACTACGTCAGCGATGCGCTCTAGTTCGGCATGAGAAGCTTGTTCAGTGTCGACGAGGAGGGCGCTTTCGCGATAAATAATGGCACCAACATTCTCCATGGCACCGAAGGCAAAGTCAGGCACCGCAATCATATCCATTTTGTCGCCTGGATAAGGTATGCCGTAGTATTTGTTGAAGAATGAGAGTGCTGCTGCACCAATTTCTAAGGCAAATTTCGTAAGATGTAGTTTGCCTAAGGGAGCATAAATTCGCATAGGAATGCCATCTACCATGACAGCTTCACTCATTTCTAACTGGCCTACAACGAAAGCTACTATGTAGGTAGACATCTTCATTGTTTTGGCAAATGTAATTGTTTTCTTGTCGCCGTCGACGGTTTCGCTTACAACAGATGTGTTTGAAAGGGCCGTAAGATTTTTATCAACGCAGAGGGTGAGCTGAAAAGTGGCTTTGAAAGAGGGTTCGTCAAAGCAAGGAAAGGCGCGGCGGGCATCTGTTGCTTCGAATTGTGTAAGGGCAATCCAGCTCTTCTCGCCATCTTTTAGGGCCTGAGCGCTGCGATAGAATCCGCGTAATTTGTCAGTGATTACACCAGCAAAATCTAGTTTGAGATGCCAGGTTCCGGCTTCAAGTTTGGTCGGGAAAATCAAGCGAACACGCTCTTTTTCCTTTTCAATTTTTACTTGAGCATTCTCGCGATTGACGCCGCCGTCTTTTTCAATATGCGCCTGGTCAATTTGCAGATCTACAGCATTGAATAATATCTCGTTGGTGGCGCTATGTATTTCAACGACAATAGTCTCGCTGCCAGTAAAGCTAAAGCTGGCAAGATCTGGTTTCAATTTAATGTCATAGCTAATCGGTGTGACTGTCTCTGGCAATCGATAGTCTGTTTCTTTCGAAAGCGTCACCTGACTGGTTGTTTGATCTGACATTTAAAGCATCTCCCTCATTTGCGCAAGGCATGATATCACGCACGTCCTAGCAAATGAGGGAGAGCAACTTTTTCGTTGAGCGGAGGCTTAGATGCCGATGGCGCTGCGAATTTGGGTGAATAGTCCGGGGTTGCGGTTGTGTACATAGTCAAGGAACCCTGGATTATTGTAGGTATTCCAGTTGTATTGACCATTGTAGCTTGGGTTGTAGGCTTGCCACTGAGTGCGCATTTGCGCTTCAAGAGCAGCGCGTTGTGCGCGGTCATAGCGGTCGTTGCGGCGGTTCCAGTTGTTGGCTACATAAACGCGCTGATCGTTCCAGCTTCTTGGATAGGTGCGGAAATTCTGAGCGCGACGAAGGTCTTGTTTAGCCCATTGTTTTTCCACACGGTCACTGATGCCGTTGCGATTGCGGTCTTTGCTGTGGCCATAAGCATTGCCACGGCCATTATTGTAGCCATGTCTATGATCATCATGATCAGCGAATGCCGGAGCAATAGTTGTGCTTAGCACGATTACGCTAGCAATCATTTTTAGCATTGATAAATTAGCCATAAGTCCTCCAGGGACAGTATTTGGAGCGTTGAATTTACTACAGAAAGAGTGGGGATTTTTCTGTTCGATGTTTTTCAAGACGACGACCTAGGCTGATGGTTCCAAAAATTCGGTTGTCAGCATAAAGCTTGTAAAAGTCTCCAATCTATAGATTGCTTAAAGCAAGAACGGCCTTGAAGCGTTAGCATATAGACCGCGTATGCTGATTTAATCTTGGTTTTAAAAGTGAGGAAAGGAAAAGCTATGGTAGAAGTGCAGGCTAACGCCGTTGCAACCATTAAGGAATTGGCCAGCCAGCTTAGAGCTGACAGCATTCGGTGCACTACCGAAGCGGGCTCGGGTCACCCCACATCGTCAATGTCAGCCGCCGATATTATGGCTGTGCTCATGACTAAGTACTTGAAGTATGACTTCAGTAAGCCTGAGCTAGCTACCAATGATCGTCTAGTCTTCTCGAAGGGTCATGCTTGCCCCCTTCTATACTCTATGTATAAGGCCGCTGGCGCTATCACAGACAATGAGCTAATGACTTTGCGAAAGTTTGGCTCTAGGCTTGAAGGCCACCCGATTCCTAAGCTCTTGCCTTGGGTTGATGTCGCGACTGGCTCATTGGGTCAAGGTCTCGCCATGGGCGTGGGTATGGCCCTAGCCGGAAAATATCTGGATAAACTTCCTTATAAGGTTTGGGTTTTGCTCGGTGACAGTGAAATGGCCGAAGGTTCGGTCTGGGAAGCCATGTCATGTGCTTCGCACTACAAACTCGATAATATGGTTGCCATCCTTGACATGAACCGTCTTGGTCAAAGAGGCGAAACTGCTTTTGGTTGGAATTCGGCTTTATACGCAGAGCGCGCCAAAGCTTTCGGCTACCACGTAATCGAAATCAATGGTCACGATCTTGGTCAGATTGATAAAGCCTTCACTGAAGCAGTGGGCGTCAGTGGTAAACCAACATTGATCATTGCCAAGACTGAAAAAGGTCACGGTATTCCGCTTACAGCAAATCAAGATAACTGGCACGGTAAGCCACTCTCAAAAGAACAAGCTGAAGAAGCGGTCAAGCTTTTGGGTGGTGTCACCAATCATTCAGTAGTGGTGCAAAAACCAGCAGACGCTCCTGCCAAGAAAACCGGCACTTCTGAAATAAGCACTACAGGCAAATATATTGCCCCTACGTATTCTGGACCAGCAGCTACTAGAGAGGCCTACGGTGATGCACTTAAAGCACTCGGTGGCGCCCATGGTGACATGGTTGTTTTAGATGCTGAAGTTGGTAACTCGACTTATTCTGATAAGTTCGCTAAGGCTTATCTCGATCGCTTCTTTGAAATGTACATTGCCGAACAGTTGATGGTTGGTGTGGCAATTGGCTTAGCTACTCGTGGTAAGAAAGTATTTTCTTCTACCTTTGCAGCTTTCTTGTGCCGCGCTTACGATTTCATTCGCATGGCTGCTATTTCACGTGCCACCATCAAGCTTTGCGGTTCACATGCTGGTTGCTCCATTGGTGCCGATGGCCCTTCGCAAATGGCTCTAGAAGACCTAGCCATGATGCGTGCCATACACGGAAGCACTGTGCTTTATCCATCAGATCCTGTTTCTACAGTGAAGTTGGTCGATAAAATGTACGGTGTGGAAGGCGTTTCTTATATGCGCACAACCCGTGAAAAAACACGAGTGCTCTATAAAGACGATGAAACCTTTGAAATTGGCGGCAGCAAGGTGCTACGCAGCTCCGCTGGCGACATGCTCACTCTTATTGGAGCTGGCATCACCCTGCATGAATGCTTGAAGGCTCATGACGAACTCAACGCTCAAGGTATTCACGTTCGCGTAATTGACCTTTATTCTATTAAGCCAATCGACGCTAAGACTCTTGCTACTGCGGCTCGTGAAACTGGCACTTTGATTGTGGTTGAAGACCACTGGCCAGAAGGTGGTATTGGTGACGCTGTGCTTGATGCCTTCACACCGAAAGGTCCTGTGACCCGCGGTGGCAAAGTGGTTGGTCTAGATACCCTACCTAAGGTAGTGAAGATAGCTGTCCGTGATATGCCAGGTTCTGGTACTCCCGAAGAGCTAATGGATGCAGCTGGTATTACAGCTAGTCACATTGTCGCTACAGTTAAGTCGTTGGTTTCGTAGACCAGCTCTCTGACTAGAGAAAACTAAAAAAAGCTCCTCGACCCTTAGGGACGAGGAGCTTTTTATATGGTTTTCAGAGCGTTATCTAGCGCTATTAGAACTAGTTAGAACTAGTTAGGTCTAGTTAGGGCTAGTTAGGTCTAGTTAGGGCTAGTAGTCCGCTTATCTAGTTCTTTTGCTGTAAGTTTGACGCTGACTTTGTTGAGGTCTTTCTCAATTTTGGTCTCATCTTCGTAGCTTAGTTTGCCAGCATTTTTTGATTTGGCTTTTTCGATTTTTTCATTGATCTTGGTGATGTCACTGCGTAGCTTGTCTGCTTCTTTCAGTGTCAGTTCGTTGGCTTTTTGACCCTTGTCAATTTTCTTACTCAAGATCTCAATGCGATCTGTAATCGTAACTTTAGGCTTAGAGTCTGCTGCTGGAGCAGAGAAAGTAATAGCTGCACCGAGGCTAGCGCTGATGACCAAGCCCAGGAAAAGATTTGCCAAAGTGCGGTTCATTAATAGTCCTCCACGACCAATAGTATTGCTTCGAGAATCTTAGCGCAGTTTGTCTTGGTTATAATGAAAGTAAGCATGGCTGTTCTCGATGCAGGTATTTGTGGCGAAGATTATGCACCTAAAAAGGCTATTGCTAGGCGGCTTGGCAGCTGGATTGTTGTTGCCATCTCCTGCATGGGCCAGCAAGCCTGGCGCCACTGGAAAGCCGCAGAGCCCCACTCAGTCGGCTCTCGGCAAGCCCAAATTTAACCTGCTTACATTTCCAGAACGTTCAGTGGGCATGCTGCAAATTTACCAATTTTCGCCTGACAGCGTCGACTTTGATGCCCACTACCTGGCCAATGCTCGCGGAAAAGTGGCTGTTCCCGCCGAGCTTGACTGTGGTCTATTGGTCAATTATGAAGGCTCTCAAGATTTGAGCTTCTGGAATAAGTTGCCATCTGGTTCCCTAGTGGTCTTAGTTGCCAACAACCTTGAAATCAGCGACGAACAGCTGCTTGCTCTCAAGCACCTAGATAAATTGAAGGTGATTGAAATGAGCGCCACTGAAATTGGCAATAGAGGTTTTGCTCGTTTTAAAGAGTGTGCCAATTTACATGAATTAGTCACTCCCAGTTGCCTGATAACCGGTTCAGCCTTGGCTTGTCTGAAAGACCTCACTGGTTTGCGCCGACTTGTAATTGATCACAATGACTTAGATGACGCTAGTATTGCTCACCTACAGGGCTTGAAGAACCTTTTGGCTGTGCGCTTGCAGGCCTGCAAGATTGGTGACAGTGGCCTGGCCTATTTGAAAGATTGTCAGAGCCTCTCTAATATTGACATTGGCCAGAACAAGAACATAACTGATCATTGTTTACCGACCTTGCTCACCTTCAGAAAATTGAACCGCCTAAACTTAACTGATACATCAGTGACAATGGCTGGTTTAAAGCAACTGGCCAAGTTGCCAAAACTTGAACGTTTGACCTTGTCATACGATAGGCTCACTGCCAAACAATTACTTGAGATGCGCAAACTGCTGCCACGCTGCCAAATTGTTAACGGTCGTGCTGGTCGAGTGCCGTTAGAAATATTCGATCCCATTACAAAGAAGATGCGCTAGTTCTTATTTGCCTGTAAAAGTGATCTCGGCTTCAAATTTGTCTCTAGGCTGGTCGTGCAGGTCGATAAAGCTTTTGGCAATAGTATCTGGCGCAAAGGCCGTACCTTCTTTGACGATACCGCATATGGTGACAGTAGCGGCGTGCACCCCTTTGCGCCCTAACTCTTGATGGAGGCAATGGGAAAGGGCTCTTAACCCGGCTTTGCCTACAGATAGGGCTGTCTGATTGTGGAAGGGTTGGATGGCAAACCCTCCTCCGGTGAAAAGGATAGTGCCTTTTTCTTTGGCAATCATGGCCGGTGCCACCGCCTGGGTGGCTACAAGCGCGCTAGAAAAGTTGACCATCAACGACTTATTGAATTTGTCTACGTCTAGAGTTGACCCTTTGCCAGGTTCTGCACTGTAAGCATTGTAGATGAGTACTTCTACCTCACCATGTACGCTTGCTATCTCACTCAACACTTGCTTGAGTTGCTCTGCATCAGAAACATCAACTGTCCATGCCGATGAACCTTCGCCCAGCTGTTCTACTAACTCAGTCAATTTGTCTGTGTTGCGGGCACATAGAGCAACATGATAGCCACGGCTCTTAAACTCTTTGGCAACAGATTGGCCAATACCTTTACCGGCTCCTAAAATTACGCATGTCGCCACTTATATTTCCTCATTGCAGACTCTTAGAAATCATAGGCACGCCAATTAGCACTTAGGTACAGAGAAATTAGGAATTGGTTGTTGTATTTGCTTACTCAGAGATTTAGTTTTTTCTTGAGATCATTGCGATGTTGCAAAATATCGTGCCAAATATCACCTTTCTCAATCAGTATTTCTGGCACCGTTAGCATAGTGAAGTCGGGCGGGTAGATATTTTCGATTTCTTCCCAGCTGATTGGCATTGAGGCAGTGGCTTCTGCTGTTGCTCTTAGTGAATAGGGGGCAGGGAGAGTCTTGCCTCGGCCATTCATATTGTGATCAAAAAAGATCTTGCCGGGGCGTTTGCTGATGCTCCACTCCATCGTGATATCTTTGGGATGAGCTGCTAGCAAATGACGACCGAGAGTCTCGCAACAACTGCGCACGGCGTCGTAGGGCAAATTTCTTTCAATCGGAACGTAAATGTGTAAGCCAGTACGACCCGAGGTTTTTACGAAGGCATTGAGCTTGAGTTCGTCTAGAATTTCTTTGAGCCAGAGAGCACTCTGGCAAGTTTTCTCAAATCCTTTCTTATGAAGCTGCGGTTCTTCTTTTTCTTTTTCTTTACCACTGTATAAATAAGGGTCTAAATCTAAGACAAGATAATCGGGATAATTGGCAACGCTGTTTTTTACATTTTTGAGCGAGCCTGTGGTTTTACCAGTAAGGTTTTTGTCTGGTGTGATTCGCGTGTGTGAGGCGTGCAGCTCTAGCCCTGCCATTTGGCCGCACCATATCAAGGTGGCAAGGTTGTTGCACAGTAAAAATTCGCCATCGCTTTGAGCATGGTCTGAATAGTATTCTACTGTCTCAAGAAAATCGGGGGTGCTGTTTGCCGGCTGGTGTTTCTGGAAGAACCGCTGTCCGGTTATGCCATCGGGCATGCGAATGAGAGTGAAAGGTCGGTCGTGCAAGTGATTGAGTAAATAGGGCGAGACCGTCAGCAAATAGCGCACATAGTCACGCTTTGTGATAGTTTGCTTGCCGGCTTTGGGCCAAAGAACTTTGTTTAGATGGCTGAATTTTACTTGGAAATCACCGACGCTCAGTATTAGTGATTCTCCTGCGGCGTCTAATTCAGCGATAAGATTGTCTGTTGTGCTGCTATCGAGATTTGCCTTAGGCAATCCCTTTTTGGGTTTCGTTGTGTTTTCGCTTTCGATTTTTACAGATTTGGTCGCCTTAGCGGCTGGCATCTTTTTCACCGCTATTTTGTTCACAGATATTAGGGCTTCTTCTACAATTTGGTCAGCATCGATATCTTCACGCAAATGCATGAAGACGGGCGCTCGCAGAAGACCTTGTTTGGTCTTCTCTGAATATTTTATTTCAGCCACTAGTTCTGGCTTGACCCAAGTCGCCGTTTTATCCGTATATTCTTTGGCCACAACCACAGGTGCTTTGCTCACCTTTAAGCTATTCAATTGCTTAGTTAGGCTCTTTAGTAATGTGGTATTAAAACCGGTGCCAACCTTGCCTGCGTATTTTAGTGTTCCATTTTTTTGACGTTCGGCAATAATCAAGGCCCCAAGTGCTCCTTCTCTAGCACCGGCCCCAGCCGAATAACCGCAAATTACAAATTCGCTACTGTGATTGTTTTTGATCTTGAGCCAATTGGGCGAGCGCTTGCCTTGACTGTAAGTGCTATCTAATGCTTTGGCGACTATGCCTTCCATTCCCTCTTTAATGGCTGTAGCATAGGCCTTCTTGCCATCCCCTTCGTAAGCCTCAACTACTAGAACATTCTTGTTTGTTTTGACAAAGACATTCTTTTTTAGCTGCAGAAGTCTGTCTTTCAGCGGTGTTTGAAGGAGGCTCTCGCTGCCAATTTGCAGGATGTCAAAAACATAGTATTTAATGGTCGGGCCGCTAGCACTGGTTCCCTTTGATTTAAGTAGGGAGCGGGCTTGTAAGGCCTCAAATGAAGGCACGCCTTGATCATTGAGGGCGACAATTTCGCCATCAATAATCATGTTTGATTTTAGCTTTTGCAACTCTTCAACGATGGATGGAAATTTGGCTGTTATGTTCATGCCATTGCGCGACAAAAGCATTACTTGCTTTTCAAATATGTAGGCAATGGCTCGAATTCCGTCAAATTTGGGCTCGAAAACCCAACCCTCTTTTGAAAATGCTTCTGTGGCAAGAGAGGCCAGCATTGGTTGAATTTGCTTGCTTGCTATTTGCTTAGGTGAGACTTTTTTTTGAATTTTTTCAGTGGGTGCAATTGCTTTTATAGAGCTTTTTTTAGTAGCACTTGTTCGAGCAGACTTTTTAGGCGCATCGGCCGTTACATCCACGTCGTCATTGGCGTAATCATCATCACCTTTAATGAGAAGCCAATTCTTATCGGTTTCTGAATTGCGTAGTTGAACTAAGCTATAGCCGCCTTGTATCTTATCGCCGCTGATAATTATCTTGAGCTTACCGCTGGCAACACCTTTGAGCACTGCTTTGCTCATTGCCGCTTTTGTTTGCCCTTCGAGGCCATCTACAAAGTAGGTACCCTTGTCCCAAATTGCTACCTCACCGCCCCCGTATTCCCCTTTAGGAATACTGCCTTCGAAAGATGCATAGTCGAGGGGATGGTCTTCGACGTGCACGGCTAGACGCTTCTGACTCGGCGACAGTGAAGGCCCTTTGGGAACTGCCCACGAAATTAGGCGGCCGTCTGCTTCTAAGCGGAAATCGTAGTGTAGCCGACTGGCATCATGCTTTTGAATCACGAATGTCAATAAATTGCTCTTTTGGACAGCCGACTTTTGCGTTTCGCTGCCAGAAGGTTCGCTGGTTTTCTTAAAGTTGCGCTTTTGTTGATATGTCTTCAGGCCAGTTGACATGACTTCTCCTCTTTCAAGAAATGCGACTGGGCATGGCCATATTAGTTCCCGCACTAGACGTGTTTTGAGGCTTGGAACTTTGATTTCGATTTACCGTCAAGCCGTCCATCATATTTCTGGCCGATTTTAAACCTGGAGAAATTCAATGGCTCATGCGATGTGGACTGGCACAATTAGCTTTGGCTTGGTCTCGATACCAGTAAAAATGCGGGCCGCTACTAGTCGCAAAGGTGTTTCATTTAACCTGCTTCACAACAAGTGCCATACCCGCATTCAAGAGAAGCGCTGGTGCCCAGAATGTGACATGGAAGTTAGTTGGGAAGAAGTGGAGAAAGGTTTTGAGGTGGCTAAAGATGAGTATGTCTCATTTAGTGCCGAAGACTTTGAATCGTTACCCTTGGCCAGTAAGAATGTACTGGAAGTTGAATCATTTGTAGAAATTGGTGAGATAGACCCAATACAGTTTGAAAGCAGCTATTACCTTGAGCCTGACAAGAAAGGCCAAAATTCGTATAGCTTATTACGTACGACTTTAGAGAAAAAGAAACTGGTGGCGGTGGGAAAAATTACACTCCGAACCAAAGAACGGTTGTGCATTGTTCGAGTCTATGAGTCATTCTTACTGGTGGAGACTTTACTTTATCCAGATGAAATTTTTGATGCCAACGAATCTCCGATCGCCAAAGTGACTTCTTCTAAGCAAGAATTGACTATCGCTGAACACCTTGTTGACTTGATGACTAAGCCATTTGACCCCAGCGAGTATAAAGACAATTATAGAGAAGCACTTGAATCGCTGGTGGAGGCCAAGGTTAGTGGTAAGGCTCTGAAGAGTAAGACCAAGCAGACTGGCAAAGTTGTCGACTTGATGGAAGCGCTAAGGCAAAGTGTTTTGTCTGCGCAAAAAGACGGTTCTTCCAAGAAGTCTGCAGCTAAGCCTGCAACGAAAAAGAGCAGCACAAAAACTGAAGCTAAAGCTCCTCCTAAAATTGCTGCAAAAGGGACAAGTAAAACAGAAGCTAAACCAGCCGCTAAAGTTGCCGTCAAGAAATCAGCAACGCCTATTAATAAGAAGAGAACAAAGGCGAGTTAGGCTAAACCACTCTTGTTGTAAGTCAGCGCATGGTTCTTTCAAGAGAGTCCATAAGCGCCTTGGCTTCGGCATTCTTGCCGGCCACTACTAACTGTTGCACCCGTTGAATTTGTCCTAGATCAAACGGTAGTTTCTTGCCGCTGAGCACATGCTGTTGAATGTGAGTCTGGAAGCGCAAAACTTCATTTTTTAAACCGGTTACTTGAGCTTGTTGCCTCATCTTCTCTTGATCGTTTAGCTTTTCTGAGAGGCTTGCGCTTAGTGATTTGACCTTCTCTTCGTCGCTGTTTTTTACAGCGTCTTCGATAGTGTTGAAATAGTCCATATAGGCTTTGACATTAGTACCTTTCTGCTTCAGGCTTTCGATGCGCGAGAGCAACAGTAGGCGCTTATCTAGCAACGGTCCAGGGCTAATACCGGTGGTGGTGCCAGACTCGCTTGCTCTATCTGAGAAAGGCGAAACATCTTCTTTGAAGGTCGTTAGTTGCAGCGAATTGAGTAGTTCATCCTGATTTAGTTTGCCGTCGCCGAAGGCTGTTAGGTCACCCTTGGAAAGGCTAACAGAAGTGTATTTCTGGTTCTCATAGTCGGAAAAGAGCACTTTTACACGCAGGATCTCTTTGCTATAGGTATCGACGAGAACTTTGCCAATCATGATCGCTTCGATTTTGCAATCTTTGTCATTGGCTTTAGGATTGCGTTTCGTTGTAATTATTGCTTCTTGGTTAATTAAGCTGGCCCGCACAGGTGCATCGGCCGTAACAATTTTAGCGTTGCGGATGACGATTACCATCTCTGATGGCGTTATTGCCGGAGCCTCTGCAAGGGCAGCTGTAGCAAATATCGAGTTAGTGCAAATCAAAAGTAGTAAGACCGCAGGCACCTTTACCAAGGACAATTTCATAACACCTTCACCATGCAGTTAGTTGCCGTTTGCTTTGAGAACGCTTTCGTTTATACGATATTCACGTTTAGTATCTAAGCTTAACAACATGATAGATGCAAAAAATGGAATTAAGGTTGTCGTCGTTGGTGCTGGGCTGGGTGGCATTGTGTGCGCTCAGTCATTGGCAGACAAGGGTTTTGAGGTGACAATAGTAGACAAGGGCCGGCAAGCGGGTGGGCGCTTGGCCAGTCGTGAGCGCCAACCAAGTTTTGACTACGGTGCTCAGTACTTAACTGCTAGTGATTCTTTCTTTCAAGATGTCGTTGCAAATTGGTCTAGGGCCGGTCTGGTTAGCCCTTGGTGCGGCCGTTTCGCCCAGGCTGAGATTAGTTCAGACTTCTCTCTCGTCCCTTCTGTGCCTCACAAAGAGCGTTACGTAGGGGTGCCAAAGATGAATTCTTTTGTCGTCGCCCTGGCGGCTGAACTAAATAAATCGGCAGCTTTGCTAAGTCAGCACCGCGTTATTTCTCTAGAGATCAACTCTAGCAATTGCTTTTCTATATTGGGCGAGAAGACCGATTCAGCTAGCGAGAGCGCCATTGAAACTTTTAGTTTAACTGGCTTTGACTATGCAGTTCTCAATATGCCACCGCCTCAGATTGTGGCATTGATTAATACGGTTGGCACTACTAGCGGTGCCTTAGCTGGGCGGTTATTGACCAGCAAGGCTCTTGATCTAGTTAAGCAAGTGGAGCTGTCGCCTTGTTTTGCATTGATGGTGCAGCTTGCCTCTTCGCCGGCTCTTGAATATGATGGCATCAAAGTAGCTAATTCGCCCTTAGCCTGGGTGGCGCGCGATAGCTCTAAGCCGCAGCGCGCAGGCGAAAATTGGGTCTTGCACGCTAGCCCGCAGTGGTCTAATTCTCATATAGAGGATTCGCTGAGCGATGTAACCGCAGCACTGCTGGCAGAGTTCGAGCTTCTTAATAAGAAATCGCTTCCGCCGGTGCTATTCGCCAAATGTCATCGCTGGCGCTATGCCTTGCCCCAAAATCCGCTGGCGCTGGGAGCATTGTTTGACAGCGCCAACAAAATTGGTTACTGCGGCGACTGGTGTCAAGGCAATAACATTGAAGCAGCCTACCTAAGTGGCCGCCACATGGCTGAAGCGATAGTTAGAGATTCAGCCCTTACCAGTTAGCGATCTAGAAGTGGGCTGCGCAGACGCTTCGGTTGAGATTCAGTATGAAGTTCGGTCGCTTCTTCGTCGATAGCCGCAGCTTCAACACCGCTTATGGCACCGATTGCACCTAGTTGCTGTAAGACGGCAACCACAACATCGTAAGCTGTTTGCAGCTGGTGAAGCTTGTCCATAACTTCGTCATACTGATAGACAACAGCATGAACATCGGCCGGAATGCCTAATTTAGGATAACTTTTAGCGGCCTTAGTATCGATGTGAAGCAGTGTAGGAGCTTGCAACAAGATCAATTCGCGCAACTGCACATCAAGAAATAGCTCTTTTACCTTAGCCGGTGAAGTACCTTGAATCATGAACTTGCCATCGAACAGCTCGTCTTGCACCTGCAAATCTTGCATGCCCAGAGCTTTGCCTAGTTGGTGATGAACTTTCTCTTGGAAAATTGAAAAGGCAAAATCGCAAGCTGGGGGATAGCAAACCATGACGCTGTTGCTAGTGGCTTTTTTGCCGTGGCGGGCTTCAGGTAAAAACATAACTCTGACGCCGGTGCCTTCGACCGGGATGGAAAGCATGGTCAGTTTGCCTTCGTCTTCACCCGAATCGGTAACAGCTCGTCCGCCCTTTTCGTCGGCGAAATTTCTCCAAACATACTCCCAGCCGAAGAGATCGCTGTGAAACTTCATTATAATTCTCCATGAACGCTGCCATATTTTAGGCAACAAACCTGTCACTTTGCAAGTCGGTGTATCTAATTTAGTACTTGTGGGCTATTTCTAGACCTGTGCTTTATCTATCTTGATGCGATTCGGCTGCCTCATACGCCGTTGGGTGGATAATGAAGGTATGAGAGAACAAAGTCGGGTGAGAAAGTCAAGACAGGCCGCCGTGATGTGGATTCGCGACGGCGTTCTAGTCAATCGCATGCCCATTAATGCAGTGGCCTTTGCCTACGCCTATATTCTTAGTTGTCCGCAGGCTGAGGCGTCGCTTACAGTCTCAAGCTTGGTCAATTTTGCTTTTGAGCAATCAGGAAGCTCATGTCTTGAAAAAATGGCATTGCTGCGCTCTCAAAGTGGCCTAGGTAATTGCTCGGACATCGATATTGAGGCAGCCGCACGCCTCTACAATGAGTTAGCCAGCGAAGCTGCTCATTCTGCTAGCTATTTTGAAGGAGCTTTGGATCTACTAAGATGGCTTAGAACTTGCAAAGCAAGCAGCTTCATCACTTCTGCTGTGGAACAAGAGGTACTAGATGACTGGGCCCGAAGTGCTCAGGGCCGTATGGTTTCGGGTAAGTCTGGCTTGATTACAGAAATTCTTGGGCGCCGCCCCAATTTCTGCAAAGGAAGAGATCACTTTCAATATGTCAGCGACTGGCTTACTGAATCATTCCCCGAGCCTGAAACAGTCAAAACTATTTACTATATCGCCGATGCCGTTAGTGAAATCAGGCAGGGCCGTGAGTTCTCGGATGAATTCTCAATTGTGCCAATTGGTTTTGCCAATCACATAGATAGCGGGCAAATTCAAGCCGCAGCTGACTTGGTGCAGAAGAGTCTAGAGAAGCTAATTGCATCAGGGAAGGTTAATATCGCTACGACTCAGGCGAATCTTAGCTT
>Ga0172379_10005612_pt1 | contig 17438 bp, 17 predicted proteins | sample GrowelOW334metaG_FD_119756 | JGI IMG/M metagenome (GOLD analysis project Ga0172379, IMG submission 119756) | Groundwater microbial communities from an aquifer near a municipal landfill in Southern Ontario, Canada - Groundwater well OW334 metaG | ecosystem: Environmental > Aquatic > Deep... | reverse complement strand
TTTTATTTTTTATATTTTGCATCTTTTTCAAGTACAATAATTACAACACTACAAAGCATCCAAATTTTTAATTTCTCCGCCAAAGGCGGATCCGCCTCAGGCGGACAATTTTTAATTTTTAATTAAATCTCAATGACTAAATGTTTAAACTTTTGAAAATTAGATATTTTTAAAATTATTTAGAAATTAGATATCAGAAATTGGGATTTGCAATCTTTAATCCTACGGATTAAAGATTGTCATATATTTCTTGCACATCATCTTGATCATCCAAGAGTTCTAGGAGTTTTTCGTAACTATTTTTTTCTTCTTCCGAAATAGATACTTTTTGCAGCGGAACATAAACCAAATCCGCGCTTTCTATCTTTAATCCTCGGCTTTCCAGATTTTCTTTTACCCTTTGCAGTTCTTCCGGTTTTACATAAACAGCAAGAACTGAATCGACATAATTTGTATCTTCCGCTCCGGCTTCAATGGCTTTCATTTCCATTTCATATTGATCTTCATTTTCCTCCGATGAAACACTGATGCCACCCATCAACTTGAAAAGAAAACTGACTGATCCGGCCGGCACACCCTTGCCACCGTTTTTTGTGAGAATAGTTTTTATTTCTCCCAACGTCCGGTTTTTGCTGTCCGTCGCAGTCTTAATCAGCATCGCCACTTGTCCCGGACCATAAGCTTCATAAACTATTTCTTTGATTTCTACTCCATCTTTCAAATCTCCTGTTCCGCGTTTTATGGCTCGATCGATATTTTCTTTCGGCATATTTTCAAAACGCGCCCGATCAATTTCCAAACGCAATTTGAAATTAGTTTCCGGATCGCCACCCCCTTCTCTGGCCGCAATGGTAATAATTTTTCCGTGTTTAGTAAAAATCTTGGCGCGCTTGGCGTCATTGATGCCTTTCCGATGTTTGATTCCTGCCCAATGAGAATGTCCTGACATAATTTTGAAAAATTAATAACACTTTTATTTTAACTCCAAAATACATTTCAGCCTAATTCCTTGGTAAAGTATTCCATAATAAGTTAAACGTCAGTTTTTGCAACTCAGCCAATTCTTTCGATTCAATAAGAATGGCCATTTTCTCTTTCCACGATGCAATTAAAATTTTGTTATTATAAATATTCACTTCTGGAGAAAATGTCATCTCACTCTCTGGCAAAAAACGAGTATCGCGCATTTCTTCTTGATTATGCATTGCTCTTTCAATGGAAAGTTTGTTTTTTGGAAAAATCGCCCGAATAAAAATTTTATTGGCCGCTCTGCGCTTATAATATTCAGGAAAAAAATTTGGCAATCCTTCATGCATTGTTTCCACGTTGGCATACGCCAAAATAATTTCTTTTGAAGTTAGCGTATCTTCATAGGCTTCACGCATTCCTTTCTCGCCTTCAAAAAATTGGACTTTCGGTTTATTAGTAAAAATATTTTGCAGAGAAATAAGTTGTGGCAAAAATTCTGAGACTTTCTGTTTCTGTTTTTCCAATTTTTTTATTTGCTCCTCTTTTTCTCTATCCAAATAAGTTAATAAATGTTTCGGCTCCAAAGCATTGAAAAATGTCGCTGAGCCTTTTTTATACTTACTTACCAACCCTCGTTGCATTAAAACCTCAAAAATATCATACACAGTCGTACGATTAAGCCCTGTTTTCTTGGCAACTTCGTGAGCCTTTCCTGATCCAATCTCAAGAAGCGCCAGATATACCAGCGACTCTTTATCCGAGAAATTTAACTCCGAAAGTAGGTTTTTTATCATAATGTTGTGGAAAATATTTCGACACTTCTATCATATCATACAAGCCATAAATTGTCAATTTTATATGTTTGCAATTAAAGATATTCCACATAATTTGCCGGAATAGTATATACTTGCCTATCAGGATAAATAACCTGACAAGCACATTGAAAACTTAATAAATTTCCTAATATCAAACTGAGGGCAGAATAGCGGTCATCTGGTTATCTGGGTGATTGCTATTGTGCCCTTAGTTATATTAATTAGAATAAAATTTAAAAAGGAGGTGTCCTTTGGATCAATTACTTCAATGGGTAGGATGAATATTTTACCTCCTAAATAAGATTTTTTTCTCATTTTCTGAACATTCACTCAATCAAAAAAATAAAGTGAATGCGCGAAGATGGAAGATTGCGTCATGGATAGTATATCTGATTGGTTTGCCTGCGTGGGTAATTATATTTATCAAGGAACGCAATTGGATTGCTGCTTCAGTAGAGGCGAGCGTAATTCCGGCAATGTTTCTGGGTCTTGTAATTGCTTTGCGGGGAACGACTGAAAATCCTCCGCGCTGGCTCGATCGGCTGGCTCTTATATGCATCCCAATGGGATTTGCCTACAGCTTCTATGATTTTGGCGGGTTCAACACATTGAATCAGTGGCTGGAAATAGGACTGGTGGCGGGATTTATGGTGGGAACATATTTGCTTGCAAAAGAGCGAGCAAGCGGTTATCTCTGGTATGTGCTGATGCATGTTACTTGCGGATGGCTGATGTGGAGGGAAAATTACAAGTGGCTTTTTCTTCAGCAGGCAGTATCACTGATTTTTATTGTTGATGCGTATCTGACGCAGAAGAAAAGAAAATAAATACAAAAGGAAGTGCTTGGTTAAATTAAAGGCAGGTGTCAAAACTACGACCCTGCCTCTTTTTATTTTAAATAAAATCCATAATTATTTTATTCATCAAATAGGTCTGCTTTTGGAGCTGCCATTGATTTTTTGTCCAAAAAATGCTAAAGTGTCAATGAAGATTAACAAATTTAATTATTTTTAAAATATATGGACCAAAATATCTTGGAAAAATTGATTAAATCCGGTGTTTCGGAAAAATCCGGAAAAATTTATCTGACTTCGTTGGAGCTTGGGGAATCAACTGTTCAGGAAATCGCCAAACACGCGGGACTGAACCGGGCAACTACTTATTTTGTAATTGAAAATTTAATCAAGCAAGGATTAATGAGCAGTTTTCATAAAGGGAAGAAACAATACTTTGTCGCTGCAGATCCGGACAGATTGGTTCATATTCTAGAGCAAGAAAAATCCGATTTATCAGAAAGAGAGAGAAATATCAAAGATCTTGTGCCGCAAATTCAGTCTATGAAAGGCAAACAAAAACAATTGCCCGTAGTAAGATATTATGAAGGCAAGGAAGGGATCAAATCAATGGTTGATGAAATCCTAAAAACCACCGAAGGCACAGTTAATATGGCTTATTCGGTTGATGCTCTAAATAAACTTTTTAGTGAAGATGAAAAGAGCAAGTGGAGAAAAATTAGAATAAACAAAAAACTTTATACCAGAGCTATATACACATATAGAGATGGGGTTTTGGGAAATATCGCACAAAGTGATAGCAGGAAAGTGCCTTTGGATAAATTTCCCATAACTTGCGACGTCGCGGTTTATAGCGACAAGGTTAGAATTGCTTCAATGACTGACCGGCTTATTGGAATAGTTATCGAAGACAAAGAAATTGCCAAAACCATGAAAGCGATTATGGATCTGGCATGGGAAGCAGCAGAAAAATATCAAAAATAATATTTTTTTCAAAATTAAAGGGGGCTTAAGAATTTGTTCTTAAAGCCCCCTTTTTTTCTTTTGGTTTTCTAATAAATTTTCAACTATATTGGCCCATTTTGCGTTAGTTGAAAAAAATAAACTTAGAAAACCCAGTACTGGGTTAAATCCGCTTTTTCTTCAATTTAGTTTCCCATCTCACTTTTCCCTCCTTTCTTTGTCGAAAATTAACCTGAAAGATCATCTAAATCGTCTGCCAGGCAGATGGCTTAGCTCAATTTCAGCTAAGCCACATGCCCTTGGGACTTTTTAATGACCCATAGGCCACCTCCGTCTTGAAAAGATTAAAAAATTTTCAGCAGTGATCGCTTGACCACTTTCTTGTAATTTTAAGACTACTATTTTTCACTTGAACCAGTTTAGCATATCCAAAATATTTTGTCAAGCATGATTGACAAAATTGTTTCAAAAACTTCACTGCATAAAAAAATGTCAGCCGTGTTTATTAAATAATTAATATTAAATAATTAGCTATTATAAGCCTTAAATAAGCAATATGTATTATGATATGTCAGCGACACTTGACAAAATTTTTAAACCTGCTATACTGACTAGTCAGAATAAAGTTCCTCGAAAAGATAGATATTTTAAGTGGCTGCATAAAGCGCTGCTAGTTGAGAAAAACAGTTTATGGCAACTAGCTAAGTCGTTTATTTGGCTTACCTAAAGCATAATAGGCAAAAAAGAGCATTAATTTATATATATAATTGGCTCCGATAAAAGCTTATTCCGCTTTAGATAGAAATAAGTGGTACAAACCACCGAGCAATTTCAGACTTCTATTGTCACATAAAAACGTGATGCATAGATCACAGCGAGCTCGCCCGCCTTTGGCGGGAATTAGAATATCTTTTCCGAAACGGTTAGACCTTTGACAACTATCCCTCACTTTTTTTCACCTTTAACCATAAAAGGTGGCAAGAAGTGAGGGAATTTATATAAACATTTTAAAAAAGGGGTTTGAAAATGAAGACAGTAGTTTGGGTAATGAAATTTTGTGCATCATTTCTCGCTGTATTTTTTCTTATTTGTGCTGGTGCATTAATTAATGAAAAAAGTACGTTCATATTTTGGTGTTGCCTTATTCTTGGTTTAGATTGTATTGCCATGTTGTTGCTTCCTACACGGATTTATGAAAAAAAAGACATTTTTTCCAAACCAAAACCTGCTAAAAATAGCAACCCGACAATCGATCTCGGACCGAAAGATTACAGAAATATCAATTAACCAAAAGGAGTTTTCATGAAAGCATCGTTGGATGAAAAAAAGATCGAGAAATTGAACAAGTTGAAAGAAGAAGAAGTTTAATTTATTTTATGTAAACAATGAGCAGCACACGCTAGATAAAGCTCATGGGATGGATCACGCACCCAGTTTACATAGAGGCTAAGCTATGAAGCCCACAACCGAGTGCTTAATGCGCCGACGGCTACCATCTGCTTGTCGTGAAACGGTTGTAGAAATAAAGGCCTAGTTATTGATGGGTTAAGGCCAATTAGCGAAGGTTCGGCAGAACCCTTGTCAGATTATTACGACAAAAAAATAAAGGCATGCGCTATTTAGCAGCATTTGCCCATATTCTTTTGGAAGTAAAATCACAAGAAGGATCCGTCCATCTGCCCGCGATTATCCGCCAGTCTAATGACTGGTTTACATATAGGAGAGAGAAACAATGATTTTCTTTCTCCTCTCTCCAAAAGATTGTATGCGAAAAGCGCGCTGCAAATGCGCACATGCGAATGTAATTTTTTGGAGGGAAAATAATTTAGAAAAATAAAAAATTTAAACTAGGAGGAACTAAAAATGCCTATTTACAAATTCATTGATGCGAGCCCAACAAATCTTATATGCAACCATGTAAAAGAAGCACTTGAAGTTATAAAGTTAGATGGAGATTTTTTTAGAGCTAGCTTAAGCATCCACATGGCAAAAAATCTTATGGGAAGACTAGAAGGATTCGCAGAAAAATTGCCAGATGATTTTCAAATGGATGATCCTGATAACCTTGGGTTTGGATATTATACTGAAAATCCCCCTTATGCCATCATTAAATTTAAAGGAGAAATTAATGGGAATTCAAAATGATAAATTCTTTTTCCTTATGAAACTTGCAGATGGATATGCGGTACTGGACGAGTCTTTCACGCCAACAATTATTGGGGGTGCTAATGTTGATGAATTAATTGAATATCTCAAACACGCTGGGGCCAACAGAGAGGATATTATATTTGTGAATGATGATGACTTTGAAGATATAAAAAGCAAAATTCTTTGCGCTCTTCCTTTGTCTATTATTAGTTGAAAAAACAATTTTACAAAAGAAGTTTATTAAGATGAAAACATTAATAAATATTGCGAAGGTGTTCTCTTTTCTTGCTGGATTATTTTTTTTGATTTCCGCACTTGCGGTTTCCGAAACAAGTAAAGAGATGTTCTGGGTACTGCTTTTTTGCACTTTTTCATCCTTCGCAGCTTTCTTGGGTTTCTTACTTTATCCCAAAAATAAAAAGTAAGGATTCGCCCGTTAATTAAAAATTTAACGGGCTTTTTGTTTATAAATAAATAAATTTTATGCAAATCTTATTATTTTTTGCTATTTTTACCAGAAATTGCTCTGCTCTTGATAATTTTATATATTTCCTATACTGTATTATTACTTATAAATAAGGTAACGATTCAATCGAGTTCTTTAAAAATAACGAAACAAGCAATTATTTTAATTCACCTTTTAATTTAGGAGGATGGGATGTCAAATTCAATGAGCGAAAAGATTCAATATGACAGAGAGAAGGAGCCTATTACAAAAGGAAAATTAGTTTTGAAATTTTTCCCCTTTACTCGCAACATAGCAGAAAGGATGTCGCAGAGATTACCCGCAAATGTTGAGGTGGGTGACTTAGTAAACGCTGGTATTATAGGCTTGATTGATGCTATTGAAAAATTTGATATTTCAAAGGAAATCAGGTTTAAAACTTATGCTGAGTTTAGGATAAGAGGGGCGATTCTTGATGAACTTAGGTCATTGGATTGGGTACCAAGATTTCTTCGTCAGAAGATGAATCAGATTGAAGAAACTTACTACCGCTTGGAGCAGGAATTAGGAAGGCCTGCGACCGATCAAGAAACGGCTAAAGCCTTAGAATTAAATATTGAAGAGTTTTATGAAATTCTTGGCCAAAGCCATGGAACAATCCTTTTTAGTTTAGATGATTTAGGAGATGATCCTGATAATAAAACTAAAAACCTGTTATCACTCATAGCTGATAGCGAAGAAAAAAATCCATTTTTCTCGGTAAAGTTTAAAGAATTAATGAAAATAATTAGTAAGGGTATAAATCGACTGCCAGAAAGAGAAAAATTGGTTCTTTCGTTGTATTACTATGAAGAGCTTACAATGAAAGAAATAGGACAAGTGATGGATGTTAATGAGTCCAGAGTTTCACAAATTCATACAAAGGCTATCCTTCTTTTGCAAATAAGGTTAAAAAAAATGATGCCTTGAAAAATAAAACCCCAGTAGGAACATACGGATCAAAGATCTTATTTGTTCCTCTGGGGTATTTTTATTTTTAAATAAAATTCAACATTATTTTATTCATCCAGAAATTTATTCCTCCCAAATATTTTTTTATAAAACTTTCATCGTTATTTTTAATTTCTGTTAAATTAATATTATTTGTGGAATTTGAGTATGCCATTCCGCTGAAAATTCCTTCGGCGATTTTTTCCGCCACAGTTGAATTGTTCAAACGATAACTAGCCACTACGATATTTTGTTTTGGTAAAATATTATCAATTGATTGTTTGCCAATATATTCTTGAGGAATAATTAGATCGGAATCTTTTATTTGCATAATCGCGCTGGCCAGTTGAATATTATTTTTTTGTTCAACAGGTTTCAACTCGGCTTTTGCCAGCCGAGTAGTATTCGGCAAAACAGTTTTTTTCCACGCCCACTGAGTTCCGGTTTTTTCATAAACCTCTCCTTCTTTCACGGTTTCCGTTTTTTTGTCATATTTGGTTTTGGAGGCAATTTTTCCGTCAGGATAACGGAGTTCCACTTTGGCTTTTTTATTATTTAATGCAAATCCGGAAACATTTCGTCCGAGTGTTTTCTTTTCCCCCGGTTTCAAAATAAAATCCTTGGCAATCGGATGATTATATAAATTTTTCCATCCAGTCGCCACGCTCCAATCTTTGAGATTTACTTTTTTCTTGGATTTATTCCACACAATGATATTTTCGGTAGTAGTGTCTTTCCCTTTCGGGTTTGGCGCCAAACCAATAATCTTTACCGCTTTTTCCGGAAATTTTTCCACTTTTATCGTAAACTCTTCGATCTTATCCTCGCTTCCGCCGGAAATTTTTGCCGTCACTTTATATTTTCCATTTTTTGCATACTTATGCTTAGTTTTTGCTTTATAACTCTTGTGCCCATCGCCAAAATCCCAGACAACTTTCGCAGATTTTTTGTTTGTATTCACTTCAAATTCCGCATAGGTATTGCGATAAACTGTTTTATCTTTCTTTATTTTAGTTTCTATCGGTTCGTCAAATTGATTTTCTGCATTTGGAGTGATAGAAGAAGTCCATTTCCATTTTGCTCCGTCAAAACTATATGAATACCCTTCTTTGGTGTCACCATAAGAGACACTGGAAACTAATTTTTCATTTGGATCATATAATTTTATTTCTTCGTCGGAATTATTAAGCGTTATTTTGGAATCTTTATAATAAATCGCCAAAAATTCTCCCGGCTTTATTTCTACACTAGGAAAAGCATATTCCTTGCCACTTTTATCGGATAATTTCCAATCTTTTAGGTTTTCCTTTTTCCCGCTGCCATTATATATTTCAATAAACTCTCCTTCTTCATCATTGCCATCCGGATTGGGAACCGCCTCGCTTAAAATAACGTCATCAGGATAAACTTTTGGGTCTGGTTTAATTTTTGGATCTTCTCCTGGGCTAGGAGCATATGAAATAGAAAAATCCTTACTATTGTCATCAGTATCTATCATTATATTTCCACTTAATTTTCTTTCAATGCTTTTGTTATCTCCAGGACCCACTGCTGAGCTATTTTCAAAATCAGTTGCCAAACCATACCCAACTTTATCTAGGATACTCCCGCTTTTATCAGACAAAACAACAGTATTGTCTGGTGCAATGGAATATCCCGAGCTGGAATAAACTAAATCTGCGCTATATTTTACTTCATAATCAGAATGAGTTATTAAAAAATATCCTTTGGGTGGGATAGTTTTACTAAACTTTGCCGAACTTACCAAAAGATACTTTGTTCCTGATTTTGATTTTCTTTCTAATTTAAAACCTGTCAAATCAACACTATCATTATCATTGTTGTATAGTTCTATAAACTCATCTTTACTATCTGTGCCTCCCACTTGTATTTCACTAATAACAATATCACTGGCATCTGCCAAAACATATTCCCCAAAACCAAAAAATCCTGCTGCGAAAAACAGGACAAAAAATAATTTTTTATAAATTATATGTTTGTTTTCACCCGTATCTTGCCCCGCACTTTGTTTGCAATGTTATGTATTGCTTAAAAGTTGCGAAAAAAATGTAAAATAAAACTTGCTTAATAATAAAACCCGCCGATATTTCTTGCAAACAAAGTGCGGGGTTTTATCAATTTATCTCGTCGTGAATTTCTTTGCGGATCATTTCCCCCAATTCATTGGTTTCTGCCACTTCCGCCTTTTTCTGCATAATAGTGTCTTTGATAAAATAAGGATTGGGAACTTTTTGAAATTCAAATCTTTTGGTTTCAGCCGCCGTTTGGATATAAACATCTCCAAAGTTGAACATAGTTGGAAGAAATCCATGGACTTCCGTGGTCACATCTTGGATTCTTTCCAAATTCAATTCACTCACATTCCGAGCAAACAAGCCTCTTTGTTCAATGTTAATAATTCTTTTGTCAGTCACCACCCAAACGTCAAAATAATAATCAATCCAGATGAAAAAGGCATAAATCCAGATGAAAATTGCAAAAGTAACTTTTATAAAACTTACCAAAGTGTCATAAGTGCCGTCAGAAAAATTTGAATTGATGTTTGGCAAAATAAAGAATCCTCCCAGCAAAATAACTGCCATTGCAAAGGGAATGAAAAATTGTTGCAGAATGTCAAACCAATGGCGATGAACAACTAAAATTATCGTTTCTTCGTTTTTTATTTCCTTAAAATGATATTTTCTAAAATCTTTCATTTGATATTTTTTAGAGAAGCGGAGCTAATATTTTATTGAAGTTGATGGAATAAAAAAGAGCTATGTCGGACAAAAAAAGCACAGAAGCGACAGAAACAAAAATTATGAGTGTTATTACTGCTGTTGTTTTGCTATAAGAATAAGTTAGAATATGAAAAATAATAAAAGCGCTCATCAATAGAAGTCCGAATAAAATAATAAGGTATGCAATATTGATTATGAAAATCATTTTTTTATTACTAAGACTTACATTAATTTTGCTTGCTGTTCGGGAGAAAAATCATATCCCAGATGCCGGAAAGCATTTTCTGTCACCACTCTTCCGCGCGGAGTGCGAGCCAAAAATCCAATTTGAATGAGATATGGCTCATAGACATCTTCAATGGTTTGCACTTCTTCCATTGTTGCCGCCGCAATTGTTTGCACTCCCACCGGACCACCGCTGAACTTTTCAATAATAGTTTGCAGAATATGCCGATCGGTCGGCTCCAATCCCAGGTCGTCAACATCCAGCATTTTCAACGCGTCTTCCGCAGTACTATGATTAATAATATCAATATTTTTAATTTGTGCAAAGTCTCTCACTCTTTTCAAGAGCCGATTGGCCACACGCGGAGTCCTACGGCTGCAAATTGCAATTTTTTCCGCGCCTTGATCATCCGTTTTTATATCCATAATCCGGCAAGAGCGCTGGATTATTTTTTTTATTTCATCTTTATCATAAAAATCCAGCCGATGGACTGCGCCAAAACGATTGCGGAGTGGATTAGAAAGCGAACCCAGTCTCGTAGTGGCGCCAATCAAAGTAAATTTCGGCAGATCTAATTGCAAGGTTCTGGCTGAAGGGCCTTTGCCGATAATGATATCCAACTTGTAATCTTCCATGGCCGGATACAAAACTTCTTCAATAGTTTTATTTAACCGATGAATTTCATCAATAAAAAAAATATCGCCATCTTGCAGATTAGTAAGAATAGAACCCAAGTCTCCCACTCTTTCAATGGCCGGTCCAGAAGTGGTTTTGATGTTTACGCCGGCTTCTTTGGCAATAATATTAGCCAGAGTGGTCTTTCCTAGACCGGCTGGACCATACAGCAAGACATGCTCAATGGCTTCGCCTCTTTTTTTGGCCGCATCAATAAAAATCTTGAGATTTTTTTTGATTTTTTCCTGTCCAACATATTCGGAAAAATTCTGCGGACGCAAAGTATTGTCCAGTTTTATATCCTCTATCTTTTCGCTTGAATTCGTTATCATATATGCCCATTATAGCACCATTTGACAAAACAAAAAAACTATGCTAGTATCTAGAGTCATCCTAAAATGACTTGTTTTTTGAAGATGATTGGCGCCAATCTGTAGACACTTTGGGGGTTACTATCTTTTATCCTCAATTCCGGGAGCTTTAATGCCAAGATACGGGCGTTTTGGTGCGCCTTGCACTATTTTTTCTGAATATAATTGAAACGATTATTTATTTTTAGCAATGATGTTTCGGAAAAAATAGCGCGAGTCGTGCTGGGGCGTTCCTCGACACTGCTCCTTCCCTGGGATCCCTGTATTCCGGGACTGTCTACAGATTTGCGCTAAAAAAATTGTAGCTTTAAAACTTTTCATCTTTTTATTAAAGGAGACAAAAATGAAAGCGAATCTTAACATTACTTCTGCTAAATTTTTAATTTCTTTAAGAGCGGAAAATCCTGAAGAAAAAGAAGTGCTTGTTGAAATAAACAAAAAACTTGTTTATTCTGAAGACTTATGTGCCGCTACCAATTCCGTTACAGGCGAGTTGATATTGGCAATTAAAAAATAGTCTATCCACAAAAATAGGAGTGAATAATAATTTTCACTCCTTTTTTTATTTTCAAAAATTTTATTCTATAGTCACTCTCTGCACTTCTTCCATCGTCGTTTCTCCTTCCAAAACTTTCACATATCCATCCTGCTGCATTGTGATCATTCCATTTTGAATGGCCTTTTCCCGAATTTCAAATGATAGTGCATTATGAGCTATCAACTCTTTAATGTCCCTATCAATAACCAAGATTTCACTGACTGTCGTCCGGCCTTTATATCCGATGCCGTTGCATTTTTCGCATCCTTTGGCTTTATACACAAATTCCACCGGCGGAACAACCACTCCGGATTTGGGAGAAACAGTTTTTACCAGTTTTTCTATCGTATCTTTGTCGGCTCCTTCCAGTTTTACTTTTTCTTTGCATTCAGGACACAATTTTCGCACCAATCTCTGCGCCATAAATCCACTAGCGGCCACTGCCAAATCATCAGTACGGAGCCCCATATTGATGAGGCGCGGAATAGCGCCTGGAGCATCATTAGTATGCAGGGTAGAAAAAACAAAGTGTCCCGTGAGCGCAGATTGCACCGCAATATTAGCCGTTTCATTATCACGGATTTCTCCAATCATAATCACATCCGGATTTTGGCGCATCAAAGCGCGAAGCGCTGTGGGAAAAGTATAGTTAGCTTCCGCGTTCACTTGTGTCTGTAAAATTCCATGCAATTGATATTCAATCGGATCTTCTACAGTAATTATTTTTACTTCCGGTTTATTAATAATTCCCAGCAAACTATAGAGAGTCGTTGTTTTTCCTGATCCGGTCGGCCCGGTATTGAGAAAAAATCCATTCGGTTTTTGAATTTCATGAAGAATTTTATCCAAATTTTGTTTTCTGATTCCCAAAACATTAATATCCAACGCCATCGCTGATTTATTCAATAAACGCATCACGACCGTTTCTCCATAACCGCCCAAAATTATCGAAACACGCACATCAGTTTTTATTTCTTTGATATTTTGATATGGTTTTTCAATTGCAATCGTAAACCGACTGTCCTTCACGCCTCCACGAGTTTCTGTTTTAAATCCACTCAATATTTTTATTTCTCCCAGAAATGTCGGATATTCATTGATAGGAATTTTGGCAATCGTTTGCAAAATTCCATCAATACGAAAACGGATAAGAACCTCTCCCTCTTCAGGTTCAATGTGAATATCTCCAGCTTGGAGCAAAAGTCCCGCTCCAAAAACATAACGGATAACATCTTTCTGATTCGATTCATTGATTAATTTTTCCAATTTAGGAAATGAATCTATGTTTTTGGAAACTAATTCCAAATCAGCTTCCGTCACTTGAATCGCCCGTGACAGAGACTGTTCCATCAATTTTTCATAAACATTTTCCAAAAATTCCGCTTGTCCGGTTACACTCCAAACTTCCTCCATAGAAGTTATTCCTTCCAACGCTTTCAAAATTCCATCTTGAGCCATTGTAATGATTCCGTCTTCCAAGGCCGCTTGCATAATTTCTTCTTCTCCGCCATTTTCCATAATCAATTTGTCTACCGATTCAGTAATGGTAAGCACTTCATAAATTCCCAGCCGTCCTTTATATCCCAAGTTATGGCATTTAGGACATCCTTTGGAACGATAAAGTTCTTTGATGTCTTTAGGAATTTCCACTTTGGCCTTGGGAGAAATAATAGCCAATATTTTTTTGAGTGAATCAACTGTTTCTTTGGCAGGAACATATTTTTCCTTGCATTCGTTGCAAAGTTTTCTGACCAAACGTTGCGCGATAATTGCATTGATAGCAGGAGCCATCACATTTGGTTTAACTCCGAGTTCGATAAATCGCGGGATGGTGGCCGCTGAATTGTTGGTGTGGATAGTGGACAAAACTAAATGTCCGGTAAGCGCCGCATTAATGGAAATATCAGCTGTTTCTTCATCGCGGATTTCACCAACCAAAATAATATCCGGATCTTGCCGCACAATCGCTCGAAGGCCATTAGCAAAAGTATATCCCCGGCCTTTGGAAACTTGTGTTTGAGATATTCCGACAATTTCATATTCAATCGGATCTTCAACGGTAATTATTTTCGTGTCCGGTGCGTTTAATTTATTTATCAAAGCATAAAGAGTAGTGGTTTTTCCGGAGCCTGTTGGTCCGGTAGTCAAAATCATTCCATTAGGTTTTTCCACTTGTTTCATCAGTTGTTCATAAGCCAATCCGCGCAGTCCCAAGTCTTCAACTTTCAACATCACGTCGGATTGGTTGAGTAACCGCATCACGATGCTTTCTCCATATTTTGCAGGAATAATACTGACACGAATATCAATGCGTCCCGGTTTATCCACCTTGCCGGGTATGATCTGGATATTATTATTGTCTAAAGTTATTGTGAAGTGCCCATCTTGAGCGATATCGCGCAAATTTATTTTCATATGGCTCATCATTTTTATTCTGGACACAATAAATCGATAAACATCTGGCGGAAAATCTCCAATATCCTGCAACATTCCGTCAATGCGGTACCGCAGTCGGACAAGCTCTTCTTGAGGTTCAAAATGGACATCGCTAGCTTTCATCTTGATGGAACCGGACATAATGGTATTGATAACTTGAGTAGTCGGTATTTCCCTGATTCTTTTTTTCAATTCAAGAAGGTCTCCAAATTCTTTTTCAAAATCTTCCAGATCTTTTCCGGAAAGCGACATATGCATCATGTCCAGATTTTCCAGCAAAGACGCGCCTTTATATCTGGCCCAAAGTTTTGAAAGAGAAGAATATGAAGCGACAAATTTATGAATCTCCCATCCATTTTCCTTGGTCATTTTTTCCAAAAAATCAAGCATCTCCTGATTGGTAGGATTAGCAACGGCCATGCGGACACTTTTGCCGGTCTTTTGAAAAACCGCTATTTGATATTTCAGCGCGTCTTCTTCAGAGATAGTTCTGATGTCATCACCATTGACTGGAAATATATTAAGATCAACATAAGAAAGATTATTTTCTCGGGCTGTTTTGGCAGCTTGCTCTTCTTCGATTTGGTGGCTCATCTTGCTGAGAACTTTTTGTGTCTGCTCCGCTTTGACAGTTGAAGATTGTAATGATTTTTTTATTACTCGTACCATGCAGCCATTTTACATTATTTTTCCCCGTTGAGCAAAATAAAAACGCCTCTTCGGCGTTTTTGTAAAATAATAATGAATGGGAGCATATTCGAATGTGCCTTTTTGTTAAGGCTTTTCGCATACCGCTATTCGCATGCCAATTTTTCCAAAACTTCTTTTTCCGCCTCAATAATATTTTTGTCAGTTATCTTGAACGAAACGCTTTCATTTCTCGCTTCCGCTCCAATTGAGACTGCAAATTTTTTCGCCGCTTCAGTTGAAACAAATTTAGCTAGCCCCGCCACAATATTTTCTTTTTCATTATAAAGCACTAGGAATATTTTTCCTTCGGAATAATTATCCCGAATCTTTTCCAATACCAGAGGAATATCATTAGCAGTACTGCGGCTTTGGACAAAATCCTCAATTCCTACCAGCGACCAGGCTAGTTTCTTTTCTTCGTCCCAATTCATCCGAGCCATGACGCGTCCCCAAAGTTTCAAAATATGCAAAGGCTGGGTTTTATATAGCCAACGGATTATTTTTTGCTGATCCGCGCCTTTTTCCATCAGTTTGCTGGCAATTTCCATGGATCGTGGAGTAGTATTTTTTTTCTGGAAGCTTTCCGTAGCGCTGATGATACCGGACAGAAGACAGCTGGCAATTTTATCATCTAGTAAAGCTGGGTTTATTTTTTCCATCATTTCATAGAGCACTTCCGATGTTGAAGAAGCGGTAAGCATCACAAAATTTATCTGGCCGAAATTTTCGTTATCCGCGTGATGATCAATATTTACTACCGGAACTTCATAGAAAATATCCGGATTTTCTTCGAAGTTTTTTCCCATCGCCTCTTTGTCGGGGCTGTCCAAAGTAATAATCAAATCGAACTTGAATTTAGCCGGAACAAAAGAAAAATCCCTGGGATCAATCGCTCCTTTTTGCGGAGTAATAACAATTTGCATCTCTTCTCCCAATTGTTCGGTTTTTACTTTCAGAATTTTGTTGTACTTCGTATTGAAAGATAAAATAAAATCACGCGTGCCGGAAACATTGTCAATAATATTTTGCGGGCGCGGAAGAAAATAAAATTTTTCGGCGGAATTATATTCGTCTCTCAAAACAAGCGTGGAACTGATTCCCATTTTTTCCAGAAAAAAACAACTTGCCCATCCGGCGCTGATAGCATCGCTTCCTGGATTTTCCGGAAGAAAAATTAAGATATTTTTTGCTTGTCCAAGAAGGTTTTGCAATTGTTGAATCGGTTCTAAAGACATAAAAAGTAATCGTTTGAAAATTAAGCAGTATTATAGGATAGCAAGAGTTATTTTTTGTGTCAACCCGGTAGTAGAATTTGGACAAAATGATATTTTTCTGCGAAGCAGGTCCAAATTTCACTACCGGGTCAACACAGTTTTTTAATTGCTTTTTTACCAAATATTTTGTTAAATGAAACCAAGAGATAGGCACCCCTTGACTAATATGTCTTTTGGGTGTATAATATGCCAATTAGTCAGTTCTTTATATAAAACAATGTTTTTTCCCTTTATTTAAGGGATAAGGAGAGTGCGATGAAAAAATTAGTGCTTGTTTGCATAATTAGTGCGATTGCTGCGTTGTTAAACGGGTGTGCAGTATATCTTAATGATCCTGCTGTAATAAGCCCTACTGGACAGGTAGTTTATACGACACCACGGGTTGTTCAGCCAGTTATTGTATATCCGAATCCCGTTCTTGTATATCCATCTCCGGTTATTATAAATCCTGGATATGGGTACGGAGGAATAAATGTCTGGGGAAATTTTTCCTTCGGAAACCGCGGACATTATCGCAGTTACCGAAGAGGACACCGTGGACGCTGGTAAGAGGTTTTTTTGACGGCAGATTGGAAGAAATTCTGACTGCCGCCTTTTTATTTCCAAACTGTTTCCTAAAGCTAAGCTTTAGGAATCCTTAAACGAAGTTTAAGGAAATATTTTTCATTTTTATAATTTACTGCTAGCATATCAATATGAAAACTTTCGTAACTAAAAATTCAAAAGAAACTCAGGAGCTGGGAAAAAACTTCGCTCGAAAATTGAAAAGCGGAGGAATTTTATGTTTGGAAGGAAATTTGGGCGCCGGCAAAACCACCTTTACGCAAGGATTTTTGAAAGAATTGAAAGCGAAAGGACCATACACAAGCCCCACCTTTCTTGTAATTAAAAATTACAAGAAAGAAATCCCAATTTCCAAATCCCAATTACCAAACAAATCCAAAAAACAAAAAATAAAATTCCAAAATATCTACCATATAGATACATATCGCGTAGATGCGAAAGATATTTTGAATTTAGGATGGGAAGAAATTATTGGTAATAAAAATAATATCGTTATTGTCGAATGGGCGGATAGAATAAAAAAAATAATTCCCAAAAAATCTGTTTGGCTGAAGTTTGAATGGATGGATGAAAATGAAAGAAAAATAATTGTGAAAAAATAAACAAATTAAAAAGGGCATAGCTATATTTATATAGTATGCCCTTCTTTTTCTTTTAAACCAGCTATTTAGCTAGCTTTTTTTATTTTAATGTTCCATCCTGCCTGATTATACCTGAAATTGTTTGGATTGCTCTGTAAATGATTCAATGTTGTTTTCAACTTCATTGGCAAACGAGACACATGGATTATTGTATGTCT
>Ga0172379_10005611_pt1 | contig 17440 bp, 10 predicted proteins | sample GrowelOW334metaG_FD_119756 | JGI IMG/M metagenome (GOLD analysis project Ga0172379, IMG submission 119756) | Groundwater microbial communities from an aquifer near a municipal landfill in Southern Ontario, Canada - Groundwater well OW334 metaG | ecosystem: Environmental > Aquatic > Deep... | reverse complement strand
GGCTGTTCCATTTATCCAATGACCCGATATAAATACCCTGACAGCCCAGATTGGCCGCCAGGCGGATATCGGTAGTCCGGTCGCCGATAACATATGATCCGGCCAGATCATATTCCCAGGAACAATATTTCTGTAGCATCCCAATTCCCGGCTTACGGGTGGGGAGGTTCTCAGGCTCAAAACTTCTGTCGATCAGAATATCCGAGAAAACAATGTCTTCCTGTTCGAAAGTCTCGACCATCCGGTTATGTACCGGCCAGAAAGTATCTTCGGGAAAAGCGTCAGTGCCTAACCCATCCTGATTGGATACCATGACCAGTTCAAAAGGCAGCAGCCGGGCTATCCTGCCCAGATGGGTGAAAACCCCCGGCAGGTAGTGGAATTCCTCAAAGTTATCAACCTGTTCATTTAAGGGCTCCTGAATCAGGGTGCCATCACGGTCGATGAAGAGAAGCTTTTGCATCAGTTTTCAGTTTTCTGTTGTCGATTCCCGGATAAGCGTCCGGTCAAAGCAAGGATTTCGATCAGCTTGTTATTTTCGGCTGGAGTTCCTACCGTAATCCGGAGGCAACCTTCGCAAAGTGGCTGGGTTGAGCGGTCCCTGACAATGATCCCGTTTTCGGCAAGATACCGGTAGGTGGATTTTGCATCTTTGAATTTAACCAGGAGAAAATTCGCATCAGAAGGGTAAACTTCCAAAACATCTTCAATCCCCCTCAGCCTGTCGGCAAGTTTGATTCGTTCAGTCAATATCAGTCTTACATCTGGTCGAAATACAACATTCTTACCATTCTTAACATTCTTGTCTTTCTTAACGATTCCCTGACCAGTCCCGACAACTGCCCTGATGGTCTCAATCACCTTTGCTGCCGTCAGAACATTGATATTGTACGGGTACTTGACTTTATTCATCACCTTGATAATCTCCGGAACTGCAAAGGCCATCCCCAAACGGACACCGGCAAGTCCCCATGCTTTTGAGAAAGTCTGCAGAACAATGATATTTGGATACTCATCAATCAGGTGCAACGCGGACGGTCCATCGGCAAAATCAATATAAGCCTCATCCACCACGACAGCACCACTGAAATGATTGGTCAGGTAGATAAGTTCGGCCATTGACACCTGTTTTCCAGTAGGATTATTGGGTGAACAGATGAACATCATTCTGGTATCAAACCGCACGGCCTCAATCATGGCTTTTGTATTTACGGTATAATCGGGATTCAACAAAATCCGATCAACCTGCACATCCTGGACAGCGGCGCAAACAGCATACATTCCGTAGGTCGGACTCAAAGTTATAATCCTGCTTTTACGGGGCTCGCAGAAAATCCTGATCAACAGATCGATGGCTTCGTCGCTGCCATTACCGAGGAATACATTTACCGGATCAACTCCCTTGAGATCGGCCACCAAATTCCGTAGTTCTGTCTGACGCGGATCGGGATAACGGTTCAATCCGGTATCATTCGGATTTTCGTTGGCATCCAAAAAAATTCCTTCTCCACTGGAATGTTCATCCCTTGCCGAAGAATAGGGCACCATTTCTTCAATATTTTTCCTGATCACTAAAACAGGACCGGGCTTCACCACCGGAGCCTCAGTATCTTCCGGGATGAATCGGTCGAGAAGATTCAGCGGATTCATCTGGCTTTCCGGATCGAGGATATTTAAAGGATATAACAGGTTCAACGGATTCAGGTATTCAAGGAGATGATGCTTATCGCCTTGCGGTAGAGACAGATTATCATCTGTCTCTACACGTTGGTTATTCTCCTTACCGGTTTGCCTGACATCTTCTTTTCTTATTTCTACAGCGCGTGCATGGCCTTCAAGTCCTTCAGCCCTGGCCATCAATGCGATGACCGGATCAATTGATAAAAGCCCTTTGCCGGTAAGTTCCTGGAAGGTAATCGTCTTCATAAAAGAATCGAGGGTAAGGCCGCTGTAAGCCCTGGCATAACCTGAGGTGGGAAGCGTATGATTTGTGCCGGTGGCATAGTCACCCGCGCTTTCAGGCGAATAATTTCCAAGGAATACCGAACCGGCATTTTGTACTTTTTCAGCGACTTGCTTGTAGTTTTTCGTAGCCAGGATAAGGTGTTCCGGAGCATAACGGTTAACCATTTCCATTAATGACATCTCTTCGGATAAAACGATGATCTTACTGGATTCCAATGCTTTTTCTGCAATCTCTTTACGTGGAAGTTTTGATAACTGCCTTTCGGTTTCATCGTGAACCTGTTCAGCCAGCTCCCAGCTTGGCGTGAGCAGGATGACCTGGCTATCAGGCCCATGTTCGGCCTGGGAGAGTAGATCTGCGGCAATAAACGCTGGATAGGCTGAATCGTCGGCCACCACCATCAACTCCGAAGGCCCGGCGGGCAAGTCAATGGCAACGCCATCACGGCTGACCAATTGTTTAGCCCGGGTAACCCAGGCATTACCGGGTCCAAAAATTTTGTCAACCTTTGGTACCGGTCCAATTCCATATGCCATGGAAGCAATCGCCTGAACCCCACCAATCCGGAAGATGGTTCTGATCCCGCAAAAAAACGCTGTGTAAAGGATGGCTGGGTTAATTTTTCCCTGACGGTTGCCGGGAGTGCAAAGGACCAGCTCCCTGCATCCTGCAATCCTGGCCGGAATGGCAAGCATTAGGACGGTTGAAAACAGGGGCGCCGTACCTCCGGGAATATACATCCCTATCCGCTCCACCGGCAACCACCTCTGATAACAACTGATACCGGGAGAAATATTAACCTGAACCGAGTCGCGGACCTGCGACTCATGGAATTTGCGGATATTATCTGCAGCCTGTCCGATAGCTGTTTTGAGTGATTCCGGCAACAGGCTTGCTGCTTCCCTGATTTCATCTTCCGGCACCAGGGCCGGTTCAGGTGAATAGCCATCAAATTCACCGGTCATCCTGCAAACTTCGCTCCAGCCGGATACCTTCAGTTCATTCAGCATCCGGGATACGTTTTCGTCAGTGGCTTCTCCCTGTGCAGAAGGTCTTTCCAGGATTGCATCCCATTGACCACGCGGAGGGTTAATCAAAATCTTCATAGATGTTCGATTTATAATATCATTTTTTCAATGGGTATCACAAGAATTCCTTGTGCCCCTGCCTCTTTCAACTGGTTGATAATGCCCCAGAATTCGTTTTCGCTCAAAACGGAATGAACTGAACTCCAACCTTCGAGCGCCAGGGGCATTATGGTTGGACTCTTCATTCCGGGCAAGGCGCGACAGATCTCATCCAGCTTGTCGTTCGGAGCATTCAGCAGTATATATTTATTATTACGCGCTGCCAGGACTGATTTTATCCGAAAGAGGAAATTATCAAGGATCGCACGTTTTTCATCAGAGAGGCCAGGAGCAGCAACGAGGACTGCTTCAGATTGCATCACCGTTTCAACCTCTTTCAGCCCGTTGCTGATCAAGGTACTTCCTGAACTGACAATATCAAAGATACAGTCAGCCAGTCCGATAGCCGGTGCAATCTCGACTGAGCCATTCAGAAAATGGATCTCCGCACTGATCTGGTTCTCTGCCAGAAAAGTACGAAGAATTTTTGGAAACGAAGTCGCGATTCGCTTTCCGCTTAACCACTTCAATCCATTATAATTCTGTTCTTTAGGCACCGCTATGCTTAAATGGCACCGGCTGAATCCTAAACGGTAAACCACCTCGAGGGGATACTCTGATTCCCGGAGAACATCTTCCCCTATTATTCCTGCATTGGCCACGCCATCAGCTACATACTGAGGGATATCATCATCGCGCAGGTATAGCACTTTCAAAGGGAAGGTTGAAGAATGGGCGATGAGTGTCCGCTTCCCGTTTGTTAGTGAAATACCGGCCTCAGTAATAAGCTCCTGCGAGATTTCACTAAGGCGTCCGGATTTTTGCAATGCTATTTTCAATGTATGCATTTTACCTTATTATAACAGAAAAGGCCTGCAGATTTGCAAGCCTTTCCCGGAGTGTTACACTACCGATATCTTACTTCTCTGCATGAGTTTTTGGCATCATAAAATGATGGAGATGAAACAGCTGATGCAGAAAATTGTTATTCATATTTTCTAAACTGCCGCAAAGATAATTCAATAATTATACATATTGCCAAATATGAGTCATAATTAATTGCATCACTTTACTCAACCTGCAGAACTAATCATCCAGATTCCCCTTTAAATGCAAAAAATAGTTTGCATCATCGCTTTAGTAATCTATCCCTTAATTTTTCCGGGGCAAAACATCAGCCTCACCTTATTGGGAAGTGCAACATTAGTATTGACAACAAGTGCCGGCATCCCTGATTGCGTGAAGGGGGCCCCGCGCGGGAATTCAAGGTAGGGGTAGCGGTCCCCGCTTTCGCGGGGATGACACTTCGCCGAGGATTGTTTAGTCCTATAAAGTATTAAGTTGAACTGAACAGATCAGGAATGTTCTTTTCTTAAGTCTTAAGGTTTAAGATCTTAGAACTAATTTTTGCCTTCTGCCTTCTGCCTTCTGCCTTCTGCCCTTTGCCACCTGTCTACTGCCTACTACTCTGCCACCAACTGGCCGTAACAGCTTGCTTTTTCATACCCGGACCTTCAACTGCAACAGAGAAGGTGAAGTCGACAGCACCATTGTAATATTGCAGCTTTACCTTATGCAATCCTGCAGCCAGCAATACATAGCCTGCTTCCTCGGATTCACCATGCGCACCGTCGTTGTCCGTGATCAACAAATCGTCGATGGTAATTGTTGATCCGTCATCGGAGGTGGTGAAGAAAGTGTAAGCTCCGGCGACCGGAACTTTAATATATCCTTCGTAAACCACACCAAAGTATTCGGCACGGTGATCAGCCGGAAGCGCCGGCGTAAGGCAGGTACCGGATTTCAGAGGAGTCAATTTCGACCAGTCGGGCATCCGTCTCCAGCGGCCTTCATAATAAGACCAGGCAAGACCCGGCTTAAGATCGGCAGGTGCATTTTTGAGTGCTTCAATTGGTTTCAGCCCTTCAAATGAAACCGGCTCATTCAATTTTGCAGCGGTTGCCAAAGTCCTGGCCGGATCACGCGGAAATTCAACGCCGATCGGACCGGCTGGTTTGGATAAGCGGTTGCCATCGTTCGAGATGGTAATAGCTGCTATGCGGATCTCATTTGAATCAGGAAGCTGCAATATTTTTGCTCCAGCCGGAACCTCAATGGTTATCTGGAACAGGTATCCGAAAATGTAAGCTTCATTCAAATTGGTTTTGCCCAGATGGCGATGTGAGGCAACATATCCAACCGGAACATGCTTGATAAAGGCCGGAATCGTGGCGACAGGCTTTGGATGCGCCACACCATTGATTCTTACCGATTGTTTGTAGCCGGTCCGAAAATCGCGTTTATCCCACTGGCCGATATTGCCTGAATAATAAGGAATGTCCACCTGAATAGTTTTACCATCCACCTTGAATTCAGCTTTCTTATCCAGATCGGCTGATGAAACCAGCAGGTAAACAGTATTAAATCCGCCTTGAGGAAGGTTGATTGTCTGCCCTTTAGCACTTAAAAAGTTTTTCTGTCCGTCAGCTGATGAGCCCATTTTGAAAACGATATCGTTTGAAACGATTTCCGAAGGCCACAATTCAGCAGGATAGGTATTCCCCTGGCCATCGAAATCACCGTCGGTCCGGTTTTCGTCGAAACTTACACCATCCGTATCAAAGTTAAGAGCCAGCCATTGTGAAGTTTTCTTGCCGATAACCTCGGCAGGTTTACCAATTTTAACGGCAAAAGTCTTTGGCTGATAGGATTTCAGGTCAAATACCAGCTGACCGTTTTCAACAACGGCCTTACCGGTAGTCTCTTCGATTCCGTTTACTTCCCGCGCTGAGGTGATGCCTGTCGGGAAACCCATCATTACTCCTTTGGCATCCTTGCCAAAAAGTTCCTGTACGCGTACTACGATTTCGTCAGTCAGTTCGGCTTGTTTCAGCGCTTTCACTGCCACCTGGTTTGTGCTCACGTTCAGCATGCTGAACGACTTGCCGAGTGACCCTTCGTGTTTCGGGGCATTGAATGCCACAAGGGGCTGGTTCAGGCGGGTTGCGGCCCACTGTGAGCCGCCATTACGCCAGTCGCCTTTATGTCCGCCAACGGCAAATGAGAATGTATGAAATCCGATATCATTGGTGGCCTGGTCCATATAGCCACGACCGGTGGTTGCGGTATGCATGAGGGTTAAACGGATCAGGTTATCTGAAGGCTTATCCCATCCCATTTTATAATCGCTCATTACGGTTACCCCATAACTGTTATCTCCCTGGGTAACATCGGCCCATTGCTGAGCCGGGACTTCGTACAATTTCGGCTGGTTGTTGTCGCGACGGATAGTGCCGATACCAAGGTCGTAGGTAGCCTGGGCGTTTGATACTGTCAGCGGGAATGCTGCCTTCAGCAGGGTACCCTGACTGTTCCATTCGAGCTCATTCCTGAATTCCAGGCGATCACCGGCCGATCCGGCGGCCAGACTGATAAATTGTTTCATTACCGATCCATCTTTTGTGCGGACAATGCAAAGCGACACCCGGGCAGGACCATTTTCAGCAACCGTTATGGTTGGCTGATCAAAATAACTTCTCGGGGCGGCAGTCACGGCATCATACATAATTTCCCATGCCGGCCACGAAACTGATTTATCATTCAGCATTTCCAGACGGATAGGAGCCTTCAGCATCTCCTTTTTCGCTGTCTTGTCATAAATCGATGATACATCACCATTTTTATCGACAGACACTTTATACCTGTTATTCTCCATCAGGTTCTTCTTCACTGACAGACCGGTAGCGAGAGCACACGAATTTGCTGACGGAACCACATCAAAAACCTGGTAGCTTACAGGAGCGCAATGAGCGGCGATGATAACGGATGCAATGCGGCCATTCATTGCTGTTACCTGTGCGGGAACTTCCTTGCCGGCTGCGTCATAAACCCTTACCTGATCAAAGGTTCCGGGTAATTCGACACTGGCTGCAACAATATCTTCCCTTTCGATTGAAAGCGGGTTATATACCACTACTGGTATTCCGCTTGCACGGGTATCCAGCCCGCGAATCACCCCTCCTGCCGTGTTTTCCAAAATTCCGGCAAACTGGTTCATACTCAGCAATTCATCATTCCAGGAGAAGGCATAAGCTTCCGGAATACTGGTGCCGGTAAGATCATCATGAAATTGATGCCACAGAAACCTGACCCAGGCTTCCTGGAGAGTCTTTTTAGGATAGTAGGAAGCTCCAAGCCAGCTTGCCATAACCGATGAACGTTCAGCGGCGTCTGCAAGCAATTCATTCTTGCGATTGAGCAGTTTCATTGCACCCTGTGAAGTATAACACCCATTCCCATGGGGGGATGTCAGTAATTCACCATTAAATTGTGGCAATTTATCCAGTTGTACTGAAGTCATCTGGCGGGCCATTAAATCGGCAGGAGCGCTGATAATTTTCAGGGGCCCATCGGAATGGATGGCCTTTTCCAGATAGAAAACGGATGAATCCTCCGGTGCGCCGCCGACATCGCCTGTCCCGAAATAGCGGTAACCCAGGTAAATACCCGATTTCTCGCCCGTCTTATCCACGGTGGTATTCCATTTCTGATCTTTCGACAGGTCGCCCCTTAATTTTGCCCCATATGAACCCCCGTTCAAGGCTGCGAACACCCTTGAACCGTCGACGCCAGTCCAGGTCCCGATATCGAACGGCACGCCGAAGGGGGCGCCCCAGGTCAGTTTTTGCGTTGAAAAGCCTGAAAGCCCGCAATGCCTCATAATGGTGGGCAGTGCATAGCCAAAGCCAAAACAATCTGGAAGAAAAATATCATAACTTTTGATCCCGAATTCCTTTTTGTAATAATCCTGACCGATGAGAATGGTCCGGATTACGGCTTCGGGTGATGAAATATTCACATCGGTTGCATCCAGTGAGCTGCCGCAAATGTTCCAGCGACCTGCTGCAATGTACTCTTTCATCCTTTGAAAAGCCTCAGGATAATATTCCTTGATCATCATATACTTGATGGCGCCTTCAAAGCTGAATTTATAGTCGGGATACTTCTCAAATAGCTTGAAATTATCATTAAAAGTATTGGGGAGATATTGGTTAATGGATGTTTGAATGGTCCATTGCCACTGCGTATCGAAATGAGCGGTTCCGATGACGTGTAGTGCTTTGTTTTTGGCGCTGGTCCCGTCCTGAGACCTGGCCGGCCCAAAAATGGCGGTAAGCCCGATCAGAGTAATCAGGCAGGCTTTAAGAAATCTTGTCATGGTGAAGTATTTGTTTGGGTTACGAGAAACGCAAACTTACCCTATTCAGGACTGAATAAAAAACCATTTCCGTTAAAAAACGTGAAATTTCAACCCACCTTATAGTGGTCGGAAAGTATCCATGCCATCAGGGAATGTGGCAGGAATGGTTTGAGGCGGGCGATAAGACGCTGGTCGAACCGACCGGCGATATAGCGGAATTTCGGATTTTTTGTCCTCACGATTTTTTCAATCGTACGGCCGAGAACTGAAGGATCTGATCCGCCTTGTTCGTCCTTTTCGATCACAGCAACTGCCTTTTTGAATCTTTGACCGTAATCACCTCCCCCTGTGTCTTTTGCAGTAAAAATACGATTTGAGGTAAATCCGGTTTTAAAATCACCGGGATTGACAACGATCACCTTGATATTAAATGGCTTGACCTCCATAAACAGTGCCTCGCTAAATCCCTCCACAGCAAATTTCGCCGCCGAATAGTGACCCTGGAAAGGCAAACCCATTAATCCGCCTATAGAACTGATATTAATAATCTTGCCGGATTTCTTTTCACGCATGTATGGAAGCACGCAACTGGTTAGCCGGGCCATTCCGAAAAAATTGGTTTCGAACTGTATTTGGACCTCAACAGAAGAAAAATTTTCCAATGCACCTCCAACACCCATGCCGGCATTGTTCACCAGTACATCTATCCTGCCTTCTTTGGCAATAATCTCTTTCATGGCTGCCTCAACGGACTGCTGGTCGGTAACGTCCATTAAAACCGGATGGAATCCAACTTTTTCCTGCGCCGGGTGACGACTGGCGCCATAAACAACATGTCCGCGGGCAATCAACAATTCAGCAGCCGCTTTTCCTAATCCGGAGGAGGCACCGGTTATCAGTATAACCTGGGACATAGCTAATTGGCTTAGAGAATACCTAACATCTTTGATACCCGGTAAATATTATCAACCGCCTTGTCGACCTGGGCATGGGTATGTGTGGCTATCAGGGAGAACCTGATCAACGTATCGTTTTTGGGTACGGCGGGTGGTACAACGGGATTGACAAATATTCCGGCTTCAAGAAGCAGCTTGGTCAGGATCAGGGTTTTGTCCATATCGCCCATCCTCAGTGGGATGATAGGACTTTCGGCCAGGCCTGTATTAAAGCCAAGTTGTTTAAAGGCATTAAGAGAATAACGCGACAACTCCCACAGGTGGTCAATCCTTTCAGGTTCGGCCTTCATCACTTCGAGTGCAGCGATCACCGTTGCGGTTGAAGATGGAGTCATGGAGGCACTGAAAATAAGGGCCCTGGAATTATGTTTCAGATAGTTGATGGTATCGAAATCACCGGCGATGAATCCACCGAGGGAGGCAAATGATTTACTGAAGGTTCCCATGATGACATCCACTTTATCCGTAATTCCGAAATGGTCAGCTGTTCCGCAACCATTTTTCCCAAGCACGCCAATGGAATGGGCATCATCCACCATAACGGATGCATGATATTTCTCGGCCAGTTCAGCGATTTCGGGCAGACGTGCAATATCCCCTTCCATGCTGAATATCCCGTCGACAACAATAAATTTCAATTTGCCATGTGGCAAAACCTTAAGTCTTCTCTTTAAGGAATCCATGTCGTTATGTGCAAACTTCACAGTTTTTGCAAACGACAAACGGGATCCCTCGATAATGGAAGCATGATCCAATGCATCCAGTAAAATAAAATCACCGCGCAGTGGAATACAGGATAGAACACCCAGGTTAGCCTGGAATCCCGTACTGTAGCATAAGGCTGCTTCTTTCCCCACAAATTCGGCTAATTTATTTTCCAATTCAATATGGATATCCAGCGTCCCGTTCAGGAACCTGGATCCTGCACAACCGGTACCATATTTTTTGGTAGCTGCTACCGCTGCTTCAATGATTTTCGGATGGTTTGTCAGGCCTAAATAACTATTGGAGCCAAACATCAGAACTTTTTTACCGTTAATGATGACCTCTGTGTCCTGTTCAGATTCGATCACACGGAAGTACGGATAAACCCCGGCCGCCTGGACCTTTTGAGGTGCGTCGTACTTTTTAAGTCGGTCTTGTAGTATACCCATAAGGAGCAATATTAATGCTTTTCTTAAATATTTGCATACCCGGATCCTGATTTTCGGTAAAGTTCAGTATATATACCGATTAACTTGGCCAGTATCCGGTCCTCATCAAACTGGTCAAGCAGTTGTTTTGAAATGGCCGTTCCTTCTCTGTAAAAACTCTTGTCATTCATCAATTTTCTGATTCTTTCAATGAACTCTCCAGTGGTTGAAGCTTTTTGGTACGGGTGTTCATATAATAACCGGTATTCTGGCAAGTCCCTGAAAACTACAGGGATACCACTCGCAGCAGCTTCTAACGGGGCCATGGGACAATTTTCCTGAAACGAAGGGAAAATGAATGCATCAGCCGCTGCATAAATCATTGGCATATCAGACAACTCGAACATTCCAGGAAAAGAGATGTGCGGAGCAGCAGAGGCAATCCGGTGATTGATCCTGATTAATCCTTCCGTTAAAGCTCCGAAAGGCCTCCCCCCCACCCATACGAATTTTGCTTCCGGAATTTCCGCTGCGATGTCAAGAAAATCTTCCACACCCTTTCGGCCTTCCAGCTGTCCGACCCCCAACACTACAAAATCCTTTTCATTCAAACCCAGGCGCTCCCTACCCTTTTCCCTGATTTCCGACGTGCGATGCCAAAAAGCGATGGGAATGGGATTATACATTCTGACGATCCGCGTTTTGGAATGCAGTCTGCGAATAGCCCTTTCAACCGTAGGCGACAGAGCGATGCAAACATCCGCATAAGAATATACCTGACGGAAATACCACCGTATAAAGGGCATCATCAATTGCCAACCGGGGATAGATCCTTTTGCCGAATCGGGTATGACATGAACAGTCAGTATCCTCCTTCCCTTGTAACCCAGGCCCCATAAAAAATAAAGCAAGCCGTATGAATGAGCATGGTAAACATCTCCCCGGCCCTTTCCATTGATAACCACCTCAATATCAGATCTTTTCTTAAGGAGGTCTACCATCTGGACAAAGACGGTATTTACCCCGTTAGCCCTCATTTTCTCAATCTCATACACAAGGTGAATCTTCATAATCTATTCAATTAAAAATTGCGCCTTACCCATTTGCAAATCCTTCTTTTTCATCATTTTAATGCTGATATTCCTGCCAAGAATGCCCGGATCTATAATATTATCTTTGATAATCACTCCTTTACAGGATTCAAGGGAAACCGAAAACTTGCGTGGATGCCAGGGTTGGAATCGATGGCTGGCAGTCAGTATGTTTTGGGTAAAAGTCAGGTTATCAACCGATTTGGCATATAAGACCGGATAATCATACAGGTCAAACTGATTGTTTTCTATACGGATATCGCGATGAAACCCTGGTTTCGTAATATCCGGTTTTGGGATTTCAGGATAAATGCTGATTACGGCTTCGCAAAATTGGTACATGGAAGTCAGGCACTGATCAGTGAAATGATTGTTCCTGATCAGAACATCTTTCACCCCACCCGATTCATACCAGTTATTCGCATCTCCGGCAATCAGGATAGCCGAACCGCTTGATTCAAACAAATTATTCTCAATGATGACCTTACCCGGCGTTGACATCAGAATACCCCGTGCGCGACAACTTTCAAACCGGCACCCCGAAATAAGCACGTCCGGGGTCCACGATAGATTTTCCAGGGCAAACCCTGTTTTAATTCCATCCGGCACCGGGTTTTTGAAACGAAGCCGGAACAGGTCTGTCTGAATGGTTTCGAATGATTCCACTTCACCTTGGGCCACGGTCAGCATGGATTCATTTTCAATCAACCCGATATTTTCCCCGGGTCTGGCCCATACAGTACCCACACTCTGCTCATGCATGAACTTACAGACCAAAGTATTGGCATCCGTTTTTTCTATTATCCTCACAGAGGTTCCGTGAACGTTTACCGGATCATCCATCAGGGCATGAAAACGGCACTGGTCGATCGTGATTAGCCCCGCACAATTGGAAAAATGGAGACCATCGTCATGACCGGACAATATCCTGTTTTTCAATGGATTCGGTACAGAATTAACATTTCTGAAAGTCAGATTTAAAGAATACTGGGATAATATGCCTAACCCGGCATTGTGGTACATATTGAGATCCCTGATCAGGACATCACGGCTGTCAGTGATAAAAATTCCGGCATGGTCACGTTCGCTATGGCGCAGAACCAGGTAATTACCTTTAGCGGGAATTCTTTTGAAAGCATAATGCAGACGAAGGAGCCCGGGCGACAGTTCCTCAGCCCGGTATGAATTCCATCCACCGCCCAGGCATCCCCAATCGCCTGTTTTATAAGCGACCGCAAGGGTTTCCCGGTCAAATTCCATCGTACCCCACCAGGGACTTTTCCAACCTTCGCCTACAAAAACAATTTTTCCTTTTTCGAGAATGAACGGGGATTCCACCGGGTCAATACGTATATCGATGTAGGCGGGATTTATTTCAATTACCTCTGCTTCGGCCGTCAATGGGATATCCCAGTCGATACTGACATCCCTGATTGTGATGCCTTTGCTTTTATCCACGGTAAAAGGCTGCATCCGGTCATGAAATACGAAATCCGATCCCCCGCAATCAACCGTAAGGTCATTTAATCCTTCCAAAAGGATGGCACATCTCCTGGGATTATTTACGGTTGTATTTGACTCATAGTAAACTTTCTCCATGCAGTGATCAGGCCAGAAATCATAGCGTCCTTTCGGAAAATATATCACCGAGCCTGATCTACCCTCGCAGGCCTGTATGGCCTTCTGAACATAAGTAACAGCATTGACCCGGCAATCCGGGCTGAGACCGAAACGGGTGATATTCACGGTGTCAGGCTTTGAAAAAACAATTGAAGAGAAAAGGAACGAGCAAATGACCAGAAGTGAAAATTTCATAATCTTCAACCATTAAATAAATGAGGGTTCATAAATAAGGACGAGTCCAATAAAGGAATAAACCGGGATATTCCGGAATTGGCCGTGCGGGTTGATTCCCTGGTAATATCGAAAATAACCGCCGATACTTCCGTGATGTTCCGGTTGCTTCGGCTGATGCCAGCCGGCATAAAAATTCAGGCAGGGTGCGTAACTCTCCGGTTTGAGGATCTCCTTCAAACCATTCGGCGATGAAGTGTCTGTTTCATAATAAGGATAACCGAATTTTACCCGAAAGCGTACTTCGGCCGAGATAACAGGGTAAAAATCTCCGATTCTGAGGGGTCCGTCCGGACCATCGTACTGGTAGCGAATGTAACTTTCGAGCCTTCGGGTGGAGGAAACAAAACCTGCAGTCTCTCCTTCCCAGGGATGCATCGAATAAAAGCCCCTGCCACTGCGCAAACTATATAACAGCTTTCCGCCCAATGAAATAGCATGATTATTTCCTTTAACCGCACCAGGATCATTCAAGGTTATTGATGCTTCGCCACTCTCGTAGGACACATCGATCCTGCTGATGGGAAAGCCGGCAGATTTACGATATAGAGTAAGTTCATCACCGATATGGGTGCTTTCATGTTGCAATGGAGCGATCCTCAGTAAAAAATTCTTTAGATAAGTTGACGTAAATTCTTTCAACACCATGATCTCCGGACAGGAGAGGCGATAATCCACATTGAGAATCGGTGCGGAGATGGGGTTGAGGAAATCGAACCATATGACTGATGACAGTATGCCTGAGACAGACAATCTCCAAACCTGGTTGGCCGACCGCAATTTGGTGCTGAAAAAAGGGATATCTGCTCCCAGTGTAATTTCCTCAAGGATCAGATGGTCATCTGTCCGTTCCGGGTCATTATTAAAATCAGCGCCATTCGAACCCAAGCCAATTTGTATATTGGTGACCGGAGAATACATATCCGACAACAGGAAGCACCCGAAATCGCGTGGCTTAAACAGTCCTGAATCCTTGGAACTTGCTATCTGCCCCTGACTGTCGATTTGCGGGAGCATAAAAAATCCGATAATTAAGATAATCCGGTGCATTTCTATCATTATTCAGTTGAATCATCAGTCACATGCATTCCGCATGGCCATCAGGTTCTCAGCAGGTGTATTAACTGAAATCTCACATCCTCCGGACAGCATAAACCTCCGGCCTCGTTCTCTTTCAACAAGGACTTTTGATCTTGTAAAAATCTCTTCAGCACTAAGATTCTGTATATCCACGGGATTCATATTCCCGCAGCGTACCACCTGAGGGCCAAATTGCCGGTAAGCCGCCTCAGGATCAGCCATGTAATCGAGATCGAAGATATCCAGGCCAAGTTTTGATAATGATGGCCAAAGATGCGTGGTATTGCCGCAGATATGGAATTTCACGAAGGCTCCCAGGGAATGGATATAATCCACCAATTCCCGGTGCCGCCTGAAAACAAAAGTATCATAGGTAGCTTTATCTATCTGGGAACAAATGGCATCGCCCACCCCAATGATATCGCAACCGGATGAAACCTGTTCCCTGGCAAAATCCCTGGCTGTCTCGAGGCATTTATCCATCAGCAAATGAGCAGATTCAGGATTCATCATCATCATGATAAGCATTTCGGTCACTCCGGTCAAATCACAGGCTTCGGCCAGAGGTCCCTCCACCCAGCCCATCACTGGAACTTCATCCCCGAGAACCTCCTTATAATAGGCGGCTCCTTTAATGCGGTCAGCGGTTCGGACCGACTGCAGAACATCAGGTTTCTTCAGCGACACAATATCATCAGGTGATTTAATAACCAGATCGAGGCATCGTGGCACACCTTCATCAATATATTCTATCGGGGCACCAAAGGCAGATGTTTCGCGATAAGGGTCGGAGATCAAACTGACCATATTGAAATCAAAATGTCGGAGGCATTTGACATTCGATTCAACCAACAAATGGTAATCCGAAGCAAAATCGCCATAGGTGCACTGATTAAAGCGCGCGGCAAAATGCATCAGGATGGGATAAAATAATATCCGTCCGGGATCCCCATCTTTCATCAGTTTCAGAAAATCTTCCTTTTGGCTCATGTTATTTCTTAAAAGTTACCTGCCTTAACAAAGTTTGTCCCATGGGCACCAGTTGAACCGTTTCATTTTTTTTTGTATCCGGATTAATCAGCTGAGTTCTGAAGACAAGTTTTTGAGCATCCGAAAGAAAAATCTGGTTATCATCAGAATAAAGATAAGGATTAATCTTCACGGGTTTATAAAGAACGTCCCTGAATCCCGGCAACGCATATTCTCTGCCCATCAGTGGCGTACCTTCGATAGGCAGAGCAAGCACCAGCGGTCCAAAGGTAAAATAGGTCCCCTTCGACCTATCTTTTTTCGCCACTATCTGTGGAACAAAATCAAGCACAATTTCATCCCCGTTGTTCCAGGTCTTTCTAATCTCAATGAAACCATTCCGTATGCGGTAATCCTGATCCATGCGGAATCCTGTTGCCCAGGAGGGCTGTCTGAATTTTAGGGTGAACCTTTGCGGCTTTTCGAGGCTGATGGTGAACCTTATCCGGAAATCATACGGATAGGCTGTTTCTTCGGTAATTCCGATTTGCCGACCATTGAATTTTGTGTTCAGTTCACATGGCCCGTACAAAAGAGCGGCCAGACCCTCTGAATCCCGCATCCACATTGACTTAACAAAGTAAGGTCCTATTCTGCCTGCATTCGGAACGCAGCAAACCGCTACATCCTGATGGACCGGAGAATATTTGTACCGGGTTTGCCTTTTAACCGGTACGGTATCATTGAGCGGGCCTATCATGGCATAAGAGTTATCGGATTTCAGGTAGGCGATTGAACTTTCTTCCGGATGGCGGGCGCCTTGGGCGGCATTAAAGAACAATCCTTCGACCTTATCACCGTATGCTGGTTTTCCTGATTTCTGGAGAAGCAAAGTATAGGAATCCAGCAGTTCATGGATGGAACAATACTCGTAACCGGTTTCGGTGGCATCAGCCTTTCTCCCGCCGATCCATTCATCCCCGACCGGTCCGCCGGAAGGGGTTGTTACCGTGTCGATCCTCCGGAGATAAATATCAAGCGCATTTTTCAGTTGAGGATCACCTGTTGCAAAGTAAGCCACGGTAAGAGTACGAAGGTGCTCATAGGTATGCACACCATGACCCTTAAGTTTATAGGCCGGATTGAGAATATTGTCGAGGCAGATATCCTCCTCCATCAGCTTATGGCTGGAATAATTGCGGTAAAGGAACACGGCATAATCCAGGTATTCCCTTTTGCCGGTTAGTTGGTGAAGCCTGTCGAGGACATCGGTAAAAACCAGGCCGTGGCATATTCCCGCAAAGGATATATCAGCTTTAAAAGGGTCCGATCCGTTTAATGGATAATTCACCATAACATCATTCACCGCTTGTTCTATCGAGTTCAGCAGGACATCGCTGTTACCGGTGCCTGATTCATAACAGGCCAGCATACCACGGAGTAGTGTGGCTTTTGCCCACAACTCCCCGTTTTCGCCATTGAAATGGTACCGAAGGTTCTTATCGTAAATACCGAGATAACCATTGCTGTCCTGGGTACTCAGAATATGCCCAAGATAGGCGGATACTTTTCTCAGATGCTCCTCAGCGCCGGTAAGTATGGCCTGCCGGATATACCCGTCGCGCCAGTTCGACTGGCTCTCGCTGTTCCACCACAGATATTGGATTTCCCAGTCGGCTCCCTCCTTGATGTTTCCCACATCCTTGTTTTTATCCCGTTTAGTGAGCCGGTTTTTTCCATAAATATCATCCCTGAGGATCAGGTCAGGAGCCAATTCGTCCAGATGACCGGTAAAACCGTCAAGATCGCGGTCCATTTGTTCACGAATCCAGCCGGTCGGCCGGATTTCACCAAACCTCAGGTAATCAAACTTTTCTTGAGGCTTCATGCAACTGGTAAGAATAAGAAAACCAAGCAAACCGATCCATTTCATTTTTCAGGGTTGACAGTATTAACAATCCCATTGCTGATCGTCTCAGCCGTTTTCAGATAAAGCCGGTCGACAGCTGCCGCCGAAAGCCCAGGCAACGGCTGGATTTTTCCTTCTTTAAGCATTTCCCTGCG